>Ga0316232_1000691_pt1 | contig 48605 bp, 34 predicted proteins | sample TBHtaG_FD_206006 | JGI IMG/M metagenome (GOLD analysis project Ga0316232, IMG submission 206006) | Freshwater microbial communities from Trout Bog Lake, Wisconsin, USA - TBH18025_13 | ecosystem: Environmental > Aquatic > Freshwater > Lake > Hypolimnion/Profundal zone | place: USA: Wisconsin...
CGCCGAAGGCGATTTGAGACCTGCTTCTGTCAGCCGATCCCGAGGGGCCTTTCCCTCATCAGTTGTGCAGTTACGCACTGCATCAGCCTCACGGCTGATTTCGCGCTCGTGGCGCACCGAAGCCAAGCTTCGAAGACAAGGCATTACGAAGTGCAACTCCATCACGAGGAACCGCCGCCCGAAACCGCCCATTATCCGCTGTCCGCCGATCAAATCGGGAACATTTTGCCGGGTTTCCACCCTTGACCTCGAAAAAACCTGCCGGATGGCATAAAAAGTAGGGTGAATCCCCTTGAACCCCATCCTCTTTTCCCTCATCATCCGTCCCAACGCGGTTTCCGCGAGGGAACCGCGCCAAAAAAACAAAACAACAGCGAGCGCCCTCCATGCCTTTCTACGACCAGGGTCCCACGACAAGGTTTGACACCGGCCTGCACTACGACACGGATAGTCCGCCCGCGCAAACTCGGAGAAACAAGCAGATGAATACTATTCGCAGAAACTGGAACAGTCTTCCCATCGCCGACCGCATCGACTTCGGCCAAAACGTCATCGAAAGCTACAAGACCAACGCCGCGGTGCCCGCGCCCAATGCGCCTTACACCGCGCTCGTCGCCTCGGGCGCCGCAGCCCTGGCCGCGCATCAAAAAGTGCTCGACCTCGAAGCCCAGCTCAAAGCAGCCCGCGCCGACCGCACGGAGAAAGTGGACACTCACTCCAACGATCTCGGCGCGATGGCCAGCTACGTTGAAGGCGTCACCGCCGGGGACTCCGCCCTCATCCTCACCACCGGTTTCGAAGTCGCTGGCATGCCCACTGGCCCCGTCGCATCCGCTGCTGCCATTCCCACCGTCATGAACCTCGTCCTCACCGCCGGGGATCACGACGGCGAAGTGGACGCCACCTGGGACCCCGTTCCCGGCACGCGCCTCTATCAGATGCAAACCAGCACCAACCCCACCGACCCGACGCTTTGGAAAGAATACGGCACTCCGCAAAGCCGGAGCTCGCTGGCCCTCATGGGCCTCACCAGCGGCCAGCGCATCTGGGTCCGCGTCCGCTCCCTCGGCGCAGGCGAGAAAATCCCCGGGGCATGGAGCGACCCGGCGACGAAAATGGTGCCGTAGGCTTGGCCCCGACGAAATGCCAACCGTCAGTTTTCAACAACCAACACTAACCAGTTAACTAACAACCAACCAACCACCAAAGCCCATCTCTCGCCGCGCCTCCAGGCCAACACTCGGAAGCGTGGCGGAGCGGGGCAACAGAGTTCCAAGAAGCCGGGGTGTTCCCAAAGACGCTTCGCTTAACTTTGGGAACGAGAAAACGGTATGTCTGATACAAGAGAAAAGTACTGCCTCTTCGAAAAACAGGCGCTCCTAGAGATTCTACGGGAAGAATGGGCACTTAGGCCTGACACGGAATGGCGTGCCCTTGTGCCCTCTATTATTTCAGGCTGCGTCTTACTGGCAAACCTGGCCTATAAAGCGTATAGCACCGCTTCGCTAAATACGTTCCTAAACGCATCTATCTGGATCTCCAGCATTTTCCTGGTTGGCGTAATACCGCCTTCCAGTTTCTACGTGCTCAAGAACCCTAAGTTTATCGATTTCTGGGCCTGCGAGCGCCGGAGAAACCATGGTCGAAAATTTGTCGCGATTCTGGAGGATGCGGAGAGCATCCTGATGACCCGCGGCTCCGACAACCGCGAAGAGGTTAGTGCGATCCTGAACATTTCCGATGGGATGCTGGGCAATTTTCTTCAACTCCACACCATCTGCACCATCAACTGCAAGGCGACCGAGATCGATGCGGCGCTACTCCGCCCCGGTCGGCTCCTGTGCCACCGGGTGTTCGGAACGCTTGATTACGAGCGCGCCACCCGGCTTGCTGTTCGCCTCGGGCGAAACCTGGAAGCCGAACGCGATTACACGCTCGCAGAGGTATTCGCAGGGCCGACGTCGCACGAAAGAAGCGGAAGTCCGCGTATCGGCTTTGGAATATGAATGGAAGCGACAAACACGAGGTGTTGACGCTGGCCACGGTGATGGAATGCCGACAGGACATCCGCCGCTTGGAGTCGGCGTCCTTTACCGCCATAGAAGCTGAGGCCGCCTGGGAACTCTGCAAACTGAAGCCGTGCTTCAATTTGCCCTCGTGACGGAGTTGCACTCCGTCATGCGCCCATCTTCGAAGCTTGGCTTCGCAACCGTTGCAGGCACAAATCGCTCCCGAGAACTCAAGCGGATGCTCGATAGAACAGAATGGGACGGCCACCGAAACCGTGGCAATCTCCGCCCCGCGAATATGGACTGAATCAAGCATCCGAAGTTTGACTCCGGCTCGAATCTCGACTGCCGACGACTGGAACCGCCACGAAATGGGAGTCCTCCGACATGATACCAATACCGAAGCTTCTTACCCATACGCTGGCTTTTGGGCTGGCGTTCACCGTTTCACTGGCGCCGGCGCAGGATGTCCTGCCGAGGCCAGAACAGCCCTTCAAAGGTAAAATCGGGAACACGGCAGCCGAGTCCACGCCGGACTTCCCCAAGCCCATCGAAGCACCCAAGGGAGCGCCGAATATCCTGCTCATCATGACTGATGACGTGGGCTGGGGCGCTTCGTCCACGTTTGGAGGGCCGATTGCCACGCCGACTTTCGACAAGCTTGCGCGCTCGGGGTTGCGCTTCAGTCAGTTCCACACCACGGCCCTTTGCTCGCCCACGCGCGCGGCACTTATTACCGGGCGCAATCATCACACCGCCAGCACGGGCGTGATTACGGAGATGGCTACTGGCTACCCCGGCTACAACTCGCTGATGTCCAAGAGTTGCGGCACTATCGGAGAAATTCTCCGGCAGAACGGCTACAACACTTCCTGGTTCGGCAAGAACCATAACGTGCCCGACTGGCAATCCAGTCAGGCCGGGCCGTTCGACCTCTGGCCGACAAGCCTGGGCTTTGAGTATTTTTATGGCTTCATCGGCGGCGACACCGACCAATGGCATCCGGCAATCTATGACGGCACCAAGCCGGTCGAGGCGCCAAACGACCCGAACTACCATTTCGACGCAGACCTGGCCAACCATGCCATTTCGTGGATTCACCAGCAGCACTCGCTCGCGCCCGACAAGCCCTTCCTTGCCTACTACACGCCGGGTCTTTGCCATGCGCCGCATCAAGCGCCGAAGCAATGGATCGCGAAGTTCAAGGGCCAGTTCGACCAGGGCTGGGACAAAGTGCGCGAGGAATCCCTCGCCCGGCAAATCCGGCAGGGACTCGTTCCCGCCGGCACCAAGCTCACGGAGCGGCCCAAGGAAATCCCCGCATGGGATTCGCTCACGGCCAACCAAAAGCGGCTTTATGCCCACATGATGGAAATCTATGCCGGATGCCTGGGCTACGTGGACCACAACATCGGGCGGGTCATTCAGGCGATCGAAGATTCCGGGGAACTGGACAACACGATCGTCATCTATATTCAAGGGGACAACGGCGCGAGCGCGGAAGGCACTTTGCAGGGGCTCTCGAACGAAGTCGGCGTGGCGGCCAATGGCGTGGTGGAGAGCGAGGCGTATCTCCTCTCCATTATGGACGAACTCGGCGGGCCACTGACCTACAATCATTATCCCGTCGGCTGGGCGCATGCCATGTGTTCGCCCTTTCAGTGGACCAAGCAGGTCGCCTCGCATTTCGGCGGAACGCGCAACGGTCTGGTCATCTCGTGGCCCCAGCACATAAAACAACCGGGCGAGGTCCGCTCCCAGTTCTGCTCGGTCATCGACATTGCGCCGACCATTCTGGAAGCAGTAGGTATCAAGCAGCCGTCGATGATTAATGGCGTGAAGCAAACACCCATCGAAGGCACCAGCCTCATCTACAGCTTTGACGATCCCAAGGCGGCCACGCGCCATACGAGGCAATACTTCGAAATGGTCGGCAACCGCGGTGTGTACGATAATGGATGGGTAGCCTGCACCACGCCGCGCCGTCTGCCGTGGCAAGCGGCAACCGACAGCAGTCCGGACGACTTTAAGTGGGAACTTTACCACGTCGCGGAGGATTTCTCGGAGGCGAACAATCTCGCCGCCGCCGAACCCGCGAAGCTCAAAGAACTTCAGGGTGTCTTTAACGGCGAGGCGAAGAAATACCAGGTTTTCCCTCTGGACGCCTCGTTCGTCGCTCGCACCGATGTCTGCATCCGCCCGAGCCTCACGCGCGGGCGCAACACGTTCACCTACCATCCGGGCACCATTCGCATCCCCGAGGGCGCGGCGCCGGACATCAAGAACAAGGACTTCACTGTCACGGCGAATATCGAAATTCCGCAAAGCGGCGCGGAGGGAGTGCTCGTTACCCAGGGAGGACGCTTTGGCGGATGGGGATTGCTCCTTTTGGACGGCCACCCGGGCTTTGATTATGCGTTCTCAAATCAGCCCCAGCACAAATACCGCATCCGCTCCGATGAGAAGCTGGCCCCCGGCAAGCACAGCCTAAAGTTCGTCTTCAAATACGACGGCCCCGGGCTTGGCAAAGGCGGCGCCGGCATCCTGAGCGTAGACGGCAAACAAGTTGCCGAGGGCAAAATCGAACGCACTATTCCCACCCGCTTTTCCCTGGATGAAACCTTGGACGTGGGAGAAGACACCGGCACGCCGGTGGTCGAAGATTACGTGAATAAAATGCCGTTCAAGTTCACCGGCGGGCTCGAAAAAGTCGTCATCGAACTTGGCAAGAGCGGCCTCGGGGCGGGCGATGCGAAGGCGCTGGATGAAGCCAATGAGAAAGCCGCGCAAGTGAGGGACTGATTACAAGCCACGGCCCACCACAGTACCGGGCACCCACTGGGAATCGGAGTCGCGACGTCATTGATAGTCGAAGCTCATTCCTCCAAGCGTACCAGCCATGCGTCCGGCAATTGCGTGAAGATCACTTCCCGCGCGAGGTTCGCCCAGCCCACGCCCGCATCCAAAATTGCGCTGTCCGCAGTGACGACGGTCCTCGGGGACTCCGCCAGGATGGGGTCGGGATTTCGGACCAGTTCGACGCGCCACCCCCAATCTTTTCCAACGCTGCGGATGAAGTTGGCCAATCGACCACTGTTGGAGACCGGACTGTCCAACATCCATACCGCTTCACTGGGGCCAAGCTGCTCCAATGTCCTCCCGATCAGCGCCAAGGCGGGCGCTGTTTCCTCCACCAGCTTGAAATGGCCGTTCATGCTGGCCATGTCCCGACAACAACCGTCCCGGCCAACAAGCACCACGCCGCCCGCCAGAGCGGCCTCCACGGTGGTCAGCAAGTTGAATCCATCAATTAAGAGCGGCCCGCCGGCGATTTGCGTGACCGGAACTTCGTGCCGGTGCCGCTCGGCCCTTTCCTGATCGGAGCACGCGCAGCGAAGCACGGCCGTCCGCTGTCGCACCGTAAGCGAATAACGATCTCCCACCAGCTTGATGCCGGAGCGGTGCGCATAGCCCCGGCTCAACAGCCATGAGAAATCTGAGTGTGCCCGCCCGAGTTTCGGCAACTCAGCGGAAGCAAAGTCGCGCTGATCCTCGGGATTTGGTCCACGATGTGAGCGTTGATCTGGCATTACTGGTAACCAGAAATTACACGCCATCGGCAATCTCGGGCAAGCCTTGGGTCTTCGGGGGCGCATCTGTGGCATTGGAAAGACTTTGACCAACGAAGATTGTAAGCGTCACTTTGGCTGTTTAGCTGAGAAAGATTAGCGCCTCCCTGAAGAGGAGGAGAGGCCGGCGCGATACCGGCAGCAGCCACCATTTTCAAGCGCGTCATTGGTGTAACAGCGAGCACGTCTGTCATTTGCCGAGCAGCGTCCAATTCCAAAAGGCTCTCGTTCCCAATCTCCTGATTGGGAACGTCAGTGTCTCCGAAACTCCGTTTCGCTAACCGCCGTTTGCCGGAAGGACGCTTAATGTAATCCGGGCGCGGTTGCGGCGGACTACGGCTCCCGAATCGGAGATTCGCAGACAAGCGCGTTCCCAATCAGGAGATTGGGAACGAGTTCCGCTTCCAAAACGCCTGGGCAGCGCCGGTCGGAGGATCGTTCTTAATGGAGGCCATAATGTAAGAGTTAGCATCCGGCTCTGTGAAAGCCGTCGTGCGGGTGCGAATCCCGTTGGTCTCCCCATTCTTTAAAACGCGCACAGGCCAAAGCAGACGAGGCGAGCGGCTGCAACCCGCTTCTTTCCCGGTGCAAGTCCGGGGTGCGCGTCCAATTCCCTCTTTGTTATTTTCGAGGCGGCGCCTGAATCCAAGGCGGACTTTCCCATGCTTGGCCTGAGTACTTCGCATCGCCAAGACTCGAAGCGTGTTGCCGATCGACGTAATAGTATTGCCCCCGATGTGCCGGAGTTTCACACCACACGCTATTCTTGTCGGGGCTGAAACAAGAACTGAGCCAAATCGGGAATATGGCGTGGAACACCAATTCCGTAAGGAGCAAGAATCCAAGATAGGCAATGAATTGAGTCCAGAGGATCCGTTTGCGGAAAATAAATGCGAAAATCAGCAGAACGGGGCAAAGCAGCAGAACAGCAAGCCGGGTAATCGACTCAATATAGACGCCATTCACGGCCAAGGGAGCGAATGAAAGTGGTGCCACCGCAACGGAAATTGCGAAGGCAAGCACCCCACCAAACCATATCCCCCAAAACGCGTTCGCTGTAGCTCGCATGAGTTCATGCAGGTTACCAGAACCCCAAATCCAAGTGCAAGCCTCGGACTGGATCATGTTCACATTCCGCCAAGGCGTTGACAGCGACGCATCCCGTTGGTAACGGGGAAAGACCTCGGTGGCATCCCGCAGATCGGCAGTCCCTTCGTCAATTTCCCGGCAACGCCGACGAATTTCCTCCCGCCACGCCGGCGAAATGTCCGCCGGCGCCCCGGCGTCGAGACTTTCGATCAGGCGTTCCGCCACGAACGCCCTCGCCTCTGGGGGAAGCTCAAGCGCCTCCTCCACGATTTTTTCCGCGGTGATGTTCATGAACACAACGTACCCATTGCCCGTTTGGCTGTCAATTCCTCGACCCTGTGCGATGCCTCCGGGCGTGCGAAACCAGCCTGGGCGACCGCGGTTCTCCTCAAAAATCTTTCGCGGCAGTGAAGACGGGATTTCTTCGCAGCCATCCAAACAACACATCGAGTGTGCAGCGCCCATGAGTTGGGACTGGCTTCGGCCAGGCTGAGTTCGATTCCCGGCGCTTCGGTGTAAGGGCCTGTCTGTTCTCTCCGCGAAAAACTGGGTCAACATTTTAAAACATCATGCGTCCAGAGGGAGCCATCGCCATACGCCAATGAAAATGATTCCGTTAATCGCGGCGCACGTAACAACGCATGCGGCTGAAACAGCCACTCCGACCAGCAGTTTGGGAATTCTAATTCGTTTTTGCCACTTGAGTGTGCTTCGAGCAACAAACCAGCTTGCGACCAAGTCAATCGTTAAAAGGGTGATTCCTCCCACTGCAAAGATTCCGCCCACGCTGATAAGAGTTAGCGGCCAAATTAGAATCAGGTACGCCATTTGGATCAAGTGCAAGGGCATTGGGACATAACTACCGAACGCGATCATGTTCTGAGTCTACCAATATCGGCTTTTCAAGCAAGCCTACCTTTTTTCAATCCAAACCCGGACGCGCCTGTTTGCGCGTCCATAACCAAAGGAGGTGAACGAACCCAATGAAGTTCAACACCCTGATCAAGCGCATGACCGGCGGCAATACAACCAACCTCGCCGGCGGCCGCTCATTCACTCAGTCGCCGAAGGGCGAGTTAGTCTCGATCCTGCTCACGGCGACTCTCGGCGACCAGTTCTACCGCAGCGGCGACACAACCGCTGCGCGCGTGAAGCAACTCGTCGCCGCCACTGAAGACAAGTCATTTGCCGCCAAGGGAGTAATCTCCGCCAGGGCGATGCGCTTATTTCAAAGCTCCTCACCGAAGGGCGCTTGGCAGGGAGTGAGAAAAGTTTTGATCAGCGCACCCTCTCCGCAGACGGTCATCGCCGGGAAACGTTTGTACCAATTGCCCAACGGGACCTCCGGGTTCGTATCGAGCCAAGCCGCCAGCGATCTGATGGCATCGGCTTCAATGCTTCGCTCTTCAATGCGCTGAAGCAGGTGCGCAAAGAGGGCGCGGGGGATGTCTTTGCGCTGAACCTTTGGCATCAGGAGCCGGCGTAGAAGCCGTCAGTGATTTGAGCGGCGAGTTTTGCGGATTCGTCGCGGCTCTTGCTGTTCGCGAGGTGATGGGCCAGTTCCCCGAGTTCATCAGGGGACATCGGCTCGGCGACGAGCTTGAGCTTGAGGCCCACAGCTTGGGCTGCGCGGCTCATCGAGCGGAAGGTGATTGACGTGTTCTTCGCATCGAGGATGCGCCGCACGGCGGTTCGGGCCGTGCCCATGCGTTCGGCCAGAGCCGAGATCGAAATTCGGTCTTGCTTCATCTTCTTCCGGATCGTCTCGGTCAGGGAACGCTTAAACTCGGTGTCAGAGGCGATGCGTAAGGACATGCACCAACAGTGGTTCAGTTTTGAACCACTGTCAAGCAGGCATGCTCGACCGTTGAATCCGCACTCCTGGTGCAAGTCCAGGCGGGAGGATTCTTTTTGCCCGTGAATACAAAGAGCCGAGTGCTTCGCCTTTCAAACGAAACCTAGCTGGTGCGAGTCCGAGCTTCCAGAATCGCGGAGTCGCCTTGGATTTCACGCCTCCGGCCAATCTCGCATTGTTCCGGTCGCCCGCGCGGCATCGGCTTCCTCGAAGAGAAAGTCCAGTTTCCCGTTGGCGGCATCGCGATCGATTTGCTCATCCCAAGCGGCACTGTCCAGCTCGCGTACATAAGCGACCAACTCCGCAAGCTCGGCTGGCGAAAGCTGGTCCACAGCGCGATTGATTTCGAGGCGACCTCGCCGTCCACAACGACTCCCTGCCTCTTGCAGCTTGATGGAAGAAATCTGTCCTGCACCCGGATCCGAAAAAAAAGCGAAACTGGGGTTGACATGACGGAGATGTCCCGCCAAATTACCTGCCCTTTTCCGGGCATCCCTAGCTCAATTGGTAGAGCACGTGACTCTTAATCACTAGGTTCTGGGTTCGAGTCCCAGGGGGTGCACCATATCTCCCTCATTCTGAGGGAGATACGCCGCGAGAGGTCGAAAAGTGTAGCAAAAAGTGTAGCAAATCTCGGCTTTTTCGCCTTAGCCGCCCCTTGAAGCTCACGGAAATACAGAATGCGTCAACTGGAGTGGGACGCTCCTTGCCGCTGCCGCCAAATTCGCTATTTTGGGCCAGACATGGCTCAATTCTTCTCTGTAGGCGCAAAGAGCGGCGCGTTTAACAATTACCTCCGTTGCTAATTTGGCGTCTTCGATATCCCAGAGCGACCCGCCCCCTACGGCCATAGGCCCGCACGATCCGTACGCCGCCTGGCGCCACAGCGGATTCCGGTGGTTTCTGTTCGGAAACGTGACCTCGACCCTTGGCCGGCAGATGTCGAGCGTGGCCGTCGGTTGGGAAGTTTACCAACGCACCCACTCGCCCACCTTGCTGGGCTTGGTGGGTTTTTTCAGCGCGCTTCCCCTCCTCTTGTTCACCATTCCGGCCGGTCATGTCGCAGACCGTTACTCGCGCAAATGGGTCATAGTGGGAACCCAGGCGATTGCAATCCTCTCCGCCGTCGGTCTGGCGCTTCTTTCCATGCTGCACTCGCGGCTTTCCGCATGCTCCGTTCTGGATGCCGGTCGCGGAATGCTGGCTTGGGCCGTCGTCCATTTTGATCACAACCACTCGCCCGTGATCGATCGCGGCATCGTTGCAATGATGGCTCTGCTCGCCATTGGCGGCACGGCGCGAACCTTCGGATGGGCCGCCCGCACCGCATTCGTGCCGCTGCTCGTTCCAAAGGAGGTGCTTCCCAACGCGATCACCTGGAACTCCAGCATGTTCCAGACGGCCAGCGCCTTTGGACCGGCGCTGGGCGGCTTCATCATCGCGGAGATGGGTTTTCCCGTCGTCTACGGCTTCGATGCCCTCTGTGTAGGTGGTGATTGAAGTTGAAACTTTTTTGCGCACCGAATCTGCAACTTCTGAGCATGGATCTTGCAACTTACTGGGGAAAATCGCGGATTCGCCGAAAAACGTGTTGCAGGTTCAGCGCTCATTTACCCGGAAAACTCACGAAAAAGCCGATTCTCCCTGCATTTTGAGCGCGGAATCTGCAACGGTTTTGAGCACGGAATGATAAAAGGTAAATCCAGCAGATTGATAGCGTTTGTTCTACTACTGACCAGCAGAGTGTATAAAGCGCATTCCGGCGATGCCTGAATGGCAAAGATCATGTGAGCCGAAGCCCTGACGTTCCCGGTCAAAGCAACACAGGTCGAACATCGTGCTGACTCGCCTGCGGTTGACGATTTTTTTAGGTGCCCATAAAATCGTCAATGAGCCACATCGCAGACATAACCATTACCGGACAGTCCGGCACAGCCTACCTTTTCCAAGTTCACGAGGTTGGGGGCAAGTTGGCGGACTACGGTGCTGTTTACGTTATCAGTCGCAGAAAAGTTGTCGATGGCAGGCGCACTCACGGTTACATCTACGTGGGCGAAACTGATACCGTTGCGACGACCGCGCGGAGTCCACAGACCGATAACCTCTGCCGCAGATACGGACGACGAGCAGGCGCAGTACGATGCCCTCAGGCACGTCATTTCCAACCACATCGCGGACCGGATTAAAGAAGAACCGGACTACGGGTTTGACGGCCCTTCCTCGGTTCTGGAGGAGAGCACCCGGTACGGAGTCCGAATGGCTTGGGTCGTGCCAACGCTCCTCGGATGCCGCGATTGGCGAATGTGGGCTCCAATTTCCATGCCGCGCTTGCACCGGAAACCGATCCTTGAAATCGATAGTAGCCAGAAGTATCGCAGCAGCCACAAGGCGAACCCTGAGTTCGATTCCGGCGTCGAAAGCCGGTTCGCCGCAAAATGGGGCAGCGAAAAGCGGGACGTCCGGACTTTGAAACACGAATCCGAGCCACGTTTTGCCGGCCAGGAAGCTTTTTTCCCCGACTTCGCCTTTGAACATGAGAGCGGCGCCAGGGTTCTGTTTGAAATTATTGGCTACTGGACGCCTGAATACCTGGTCAAAAAGCGTGAGAAGCTGAAGCAATTTCGGGGGGACCAATGCTTCTCGGCATCCGGCAGACTGCGACGGACAAACTGGCTGATTTGGGAATTCCGTCGGTCACTTACAAATCCGCCCTGACGATTGAGCCTATTCTCCAAGCACTTCAGGTATTCCTTCGCTGAGGGGAAAAGCAAATGACGCGCGATAGGGTTTCCGCCCGTATCGCTCGCGATTCACCGCTCCGTTCAGACGAATCTCCCGGGTGGACAAATGAGCCCGCCTAGCGGATACGTAGACAATGAAACTTTCGAGTCGCACCGATTACGCGCTTCGCGCCCTCTTCACCCTCGTGGAGGCGGGCGAGACCGAGTTGGTTTCCACCAGAAAGCTGGCGGAGCGGAACGACATCCCGAAGAAGTTTTTGGAGCAGATCCTGACGGAAATGAAGAACAAGGGGTGGATTGAAGCGGTTACCGGGAAGCAGGGGGGCTATCGGCTGGCAAAGCCGGCTCGCGAAATCACGATGGGCGAGGTGATTCGTCATTTTGACGGGATTCTTGCGCCTATCGCCTGCGTATCGTCCACGGGCTACAAGCCTTGTTCGCAGGAGCGAGTGTGCCGGTTTCGACGGCTGTTCTTGGACATCCGCAATTATGTGGCGCGGGAGATGGAGAATGCCACCTTGGAGAGGGTTTTCAGTGCATCGCCGGTGACCAAGGCAGAAGTGTTTCAGGAAGCGCTGATTCACGGGGCGGGGATTTAGAGCGATTCTCCAGGTTCGTTTCTGATAAATCAAATCCGCTGTCGCAGCACTTCCCGCAATCGCCGGGATTCTGCTGACCGCACACGCGGCAAATGCCGTACTCCACGCCGTGGAAGGAACGCTCAACCATCGCCCAGACCTCGGCAGTCACGCTGTTTCAGCAACTCTCCGGCGAGTTCAATAACATCGGTGGCATCGCCTCAGGAACGGCTTCGACAAACACGAACAACGATAGGATTATGGAAACTGTATTCTGTTGCGGCAAGCTGGGGCTCCCGCTAAATTTGGCGGCGCTTTTGAATGCCCGGCTCCAAGATTTTGCGGTTCAATATCGGGAACGCTACGGTTTTTCCGTTGTTGCCACGGACGATATGGGCCGACCCTCCGGTTCGAACCGGAGGGCTCCGGATGCGATGACGCCGTTACGGCGTCAGGCCATTCTGGAGGCTCTGCGTTGGGGCGAACCGTGCCTGCTATTGGACTCCGCGGGATGTCTTCTCTGGGCGGTTCCATTGATGAACAACGAGCAAGTCACCGGAGGGTTGGTGGTGGAAGGCGTTGCCCTGTTGCGAGATGAAGAGCGCGACGCGGATGACCCCAATCGCTCGGGGCGAATTCGCGAAGCCTGCCTTGGGCTGCTGGAGATGGCTGTCAGTTACAACCTGACAAATGCATCGCGTCTGCGGATCGCCCGGCAGGCAGCGGAGCAGGAGCGCTTTCGCGCGGAGGCGCTGCATCAGGTCAAGATCGAATGCCTCGACAGCGTTCGCGAAGTCTATCTGCGCGAAGAGCCGGCCTTGCTGGCCGCCATCAAACGCGGGGAGCGGCCTGCCGCCCGCGAAATCATCAACCGCGTGCTGGTGCGCATCTATCATCTCGGGCAGCGGCGCCTGGATTTGCTAAAGAGCTTCGTCCTCGAACTGGTCGTCACCATGAGCCGTGCCGCGGTCGAATCCGGCGCCAACCCCTCCGAGGTGCTGGGGTATAATTACCGTTCCATTAGCGACTTGTCCGCTCTTGAAGACGAAGAGAAGTTGTGTGTCTGGCTCACCGAAATGCTGGAACGGCTCATGGATGCAATCCGCGATCACCGCGAATTTCCCAATACGGTTTTGATCGGGCGCGCATTGGAATACATGGAAAAACACCTCGACGAGCCGATGGACAGGGAAACGGTTGCCCGCGCCGCCGGGCTCTCCCCCAGCCATTTCTCGCATCTCATGCGGGACAAGACTGGGCGCACGTTCACGGACCTGGTGGCGCGGATGCGGGTGGACCGCGCCAAAGCCCTGCTGGCCAGGACTGGCAAGACCCTGGTGCAAATCGGAGCCGAGTGCGGTTTCAGCGATCAAAGCTATTTCACCCGGGTCTTTCGCAAATATACAGGAGAAGCGCCGGGGGAATATCGCCACCGGTTCCCCGGTCATTGATCCGTCCACTTCCGCACGGAAATCCAAAACTTTCGGCTTGGATTACAAGATGCGTTCGGTTCGGCGTGCTTGAATGGATGAAGCATGGACATCCTCCTAGAAATTCAACAAGCCGTCGCCGCCGGCAAACGCGTCGAAGTCAAACGCCTCCTTGAAGCAGGTCTTCAGGCGGGGATGGGAGCCAGAGCCCTTCTCGAAGAAGGACTCATCATCGGCATGGATATTGTCGGCTCGCGATTTAAACGCAATGAAGTCTTCGTGCCGGAAATGCTGATCGCGGCCCGCGCGATGAAGGAAGCACTGGCACTCCTGGAACCACATCTGATCGAAGCCGGGATCAAGCCGAAGTTCACCGCGGTGCTTGGAACCGTGCAGGGAGACCTCCATGACATCGGCAAGAATCTTGTCGGAATGATGTGGAAGGGCGCCAATTTCGATGTGATCGATCTCGGCGTAAATGTGCCGCCGGAGAAATTCAGCGCAACGGTCGAGGAACGAAAACCGCACGTCGTGGGACTTTCCGCGCTGCTGACCACGACGATGCCCGCCATGAAGGAATCGGTCGCCAAAATACGCTCCGGCGCTTTTGGCGCGTCTGTAAAGATCGTTGTCGGCGGCGCGCCTGTAACCCGGGAATACGCCGACGAAATCGGCGCGGATGGCTATTCGCCCGATGCCGCGTCGGCCGTCGATCTCGCCCGCGAACTGCTCAACGCCTGATGCCGTCATGAAATACACCGACCTCGCAATTTCCAAACCGAGCGATCTGCTCTTCGGAACCGCACCAAAGCCCCTGACCACCCGCCGCGGCATGGTCATCGGCGGCGGGCAAGTCTACCCAGAACTCAACTTCACGCTTCCGCCCATGGAAGTGAACGCGGCAAACATGCCGAAAATCCGCGAGCACTACGCGCAGATCATCGGCGGCGCGCTGCACCGGGCCGCCGAACTGGAGGCCAACGGAGTGGTCATCGAATTCGAGACGCTGCCGCCGATGACCGAGCATCCCGAATGGGGGCTCGACATCGCCAAAATCCTGATCGAGGGAATGGATTGCGCCTGGGAAAAATACAAGTTGCCGACGGTCTTCCGCATGACGCCCAACGACAACCGCGAGTTTGTCCGTCCGCCGGAAATGCGCAGCGGGTATTACTTTGAGAACATGCTCCGGCTTTTCGAAGGCGCCGCGGGAGCGGGCGCCGAACTGTTGAGCATCGAGTCGGTGGGCGGCAAGGAACTTCACGACGACGCGCTCATCAACGGGGACATCGCGGCGGTCATTTTTTCGTTGTGCAGCCTGGGCGTCCGGGACATGCGCTTTCTGTGGAGCGAACTCGGAGGCATCGCCAAAAGGCATGGCGTCCACTGCGCCGGCGACACCGCCTGCGGATTTGGCAACACCGCAATGGTGCTCGCCGAGCAACGCATGATCCCGCGCACTTTTGCCGCGGTGGTGCGCGCGGTGACTGCCGTTCGTTCGCTGGTGGCTTACGAAGAGGGCGCGGTCGGCCCCGGCAAGGATTGCGGCTACGAAAATCCGATCCTCAAAGCGATCACCGGTTTTCCGATGGCAATGGAAGGCAAGAGCGCCGCTTGCGCCCATATGAGCCCCGTCGGCAACATCGCGGCGGCCGCCTGCGACACCTGGTCCAATGAATCGGTACAGAACATCAAACTGCTCGGCGGCATGGCGCCGACCTGTTACATGGAACAACTCATTTACGACTGCCGCCTCTTCAACCAAGCCATCGCGGATGGCCCCAACGAAGCGCGCTTGCTTCAAAAATGGCTGGTCAAATCGGATTTCGGCTTCGATCCACAAGCGGCGGTGCTCGCTCCGGAGAGCGTGATCCGGATTGCCCGCGCCATTGTACAGTCGCCCAACCACTACGCTGCCGGGCGCGCTGCTGCCGTTGAAGCCGTGCATATTCTGCGCGAAGCCCATGCCGATGGCGCGTTGAAACTGGCGGAGCGTGAGGCCGTTTGGCTGGACACCATCGAGGAATCCGTTGAGGCATTGCCAGCCAAAGAGGACGACTTTATCGCCGAACAACTCGCGATGGCCGACACCGCCAAGTTTAGGGCGGACCAGTACGGACTGTAATCGTCGCGCGGCGTATCTGGTGAGCGTCGAAGACGCGGTTTCTCGTCCGCACTGGGCACATGGCCCACGTTACGATTTGCATGAGAGCCTCGCATTCTCGTGCATCTTTTCCAGCAACGGTGCAAGAGGCGCTGGCTGGTGTCCGACTCGGACCGAGTAAGTCGCCAACCTGCCGCTTTTTGGCTGCGCTTTCTCGACACATACGAACCGCACTGCATTCCGACTGCGCCGTGCGTTTGGGGATCGCGCGGGGGCTTTCTTGCGTCCCGGTGCGACGTTGCAATCCGTGCTTCCAGAGGGTAATCTTCCATCATGAGTGTCACTCTTGAACTGCCCGATGATATCGGTTTGCGTCTCTTGGAAGACCGGACTGCGGCCGAGCCATCCCTGCTTCGGGAATTGGCCTTGGCTCTCTACCGGGACGGTCACCTGCCTCCGGGCCGCGCGGCAGAACTTGCCGGAATGACGCGATGGGACTGGGAAGCCTTCATTGCCAGCCGTTCCACACCTCTGCCTTACACTCGCGAAATGGCGGAAGCCGATATCCGCCATGAGAGTAGTCGTATCTGACACGTCGCCGCTCTTCTATCTCGCCCGGATTGGACGGTTGAGCGTCTTGCGGCAACTGTATGGTGGCGTGATCGTCCCTGAGGTTGTTTGGGGGGAAGCTTTGGCGTCCGAAGTCGCTTTTCTCTCCGTCGGCCTGGCGCTTCGAGAGGCACTTAGTCAGGGGTGGATAAGCGTGCATTCTGTTAAGAGTTCATGGCCTGACAGTCGCCTGGCTGGGTTGGATGCGGGGGAGATCGATGCGATTCGGCTGGCCCGTGAATTGAACGCAGCCCTACTAATTATCGACGAGAAGCTTGGGCGCGAAGCCGCGGAACGGATGGGTTTGCATGTATGCGGCACGCTGGGGGTATTGGTGGCTGCAAAGCGGAGCGGATTGATTCCTGGGATCGCTCCCGAACTGCAACGCTTGCGCTCAGAAACCAGCTTTAGGTTCGCTCCGGAATTGGAGCAATTCGTCCTGATGCAGGTGGGCGAGAATTCGCCATGATCGGCGACGAAGATCGATCCGTTGACACTCGCGCCATGGCGTGAGCATACGCGACGAAAAAGCTGCCGATCTGGCGGCGACGCGGCACTTCTTTTGGGTGAGGTGAGATCACACCCCGCGGCGTGGGTGATCGGCCGTGGTCTTCCGGCGCTCGTGGCGAGCATGTGCCTCCATCAATCAGAAAAAACAAATTAAAATTCCATTGACACTCTTCGTCCACCCAGTTAGTAGGTGGACGCGCAGCAGGATTGGTTGGCTCGATGGGTTGCAGCCCGGTTCGCTGGGGTGCTGCTTGTCGCCGCCGACACTGAAGACCGGGTTTCTGGACGCTCCGCGAGTGCGGGGATGGCGAGACACCCCATCCTCGCCTGCTCAATCAGAAACAGTTAATACCAATGAAAAAACAAAATCCGCTGTCAGCCGCGCTTCCCGCAATTGCCGGGATCCTGCTGACTGCACACGCGGCGAAGGCCGCATATACCACCGGAGATCTGCTTCTCGGGTTCCGCGCAACGGGGAATCCGGGATCCACCGTGGACCTCCTTGTCGATGTGGGACCCGTATCCCAATTCACCACCACGGCGGCGTTCACGCTGTCGCTCGGTGGCCTGGGCACTGATCTCACCAGCCTCTTCAGCCAGACCTCGCCGACGGCGCTCGACTGGTTTAGCCGCCCGGACCTCTATTGGAGTATCACGGGCACCGATTACGACGGAGGCGTGCAGACCATTCCTCGTCTATTCGTAACGCGGGAGGAAACGACACCGGGCACCTACTCCACGCCGTGGAAGGAACGCTCAACAATCGCCCAGACCTCGACAGTCACGCTGTTCCAGCAACTCTCCGGGGAGTTCAACAACATTGGGGGGATTGCCGCCGGAGCCGCAGCGCCCAATACCAGTAACGCTGTGATCCAGGGGAACATCGGAGCCGGAACGAACAGCTACTCTTCATTCACCGCGCCGGCGCTGGATTTCAGCGTCTGGACCACGGTTGAGGGGAGTTTCAAGAACGGCCCATCTGGCAGCGTTCTGGACCTCTATCAACTCGACCCAGTAGCAAACGCCAACGGAACCCGCCTTGGCAGTTTCGCGATCAATTCCGCCGGAACGGTGAACTACACCGGGACGGCTGCCGTTCCGGAACCGGGATCGGGCGTTCTGACTGCGGCGGGCCTGCTGCTCGCCAGCTTTGCCCGGCGCCGGTCAGCGAAGTCACCCATCAATCACCGAAGCAATAGACCAACCAGCAACCATTAACCAACAAAAACATCAACGAAAACATGCAACCAAGTTCAACTATTATGAAACCACTTATTAACTCCATTGCCGGGCTGCTTGCCGCTTCCCTGGCCACCACGGCGGCGGCTACGCCGACCAAAATCTATATTGCGGGATCCAACGGAGACCGCGTGATTACCAATACCGCGATTGCCCATGTTCTGGGCGCTGGAAACTTCATTTTTGCAGGAACCAGCTCCGATTACACAAAAGCCAACTTCGGCGTGTTTACCGGAGGCTCGATCAATGGGACGCCAGTGACCATCAAGGTGTCGTATATCGGCGCCGCCGGCGGCATCGCTGCGCTCGCCGGAAGCCTGCCCGTCAATTTCGTGCCCGACGGCGTGAGCGGTGGCTCCGTTCCGGACCCAACGGTGACGGGAAACGCCAACGATCCGGAGGTTCCGACCTTTGCTTTCTCGACCAACTTCCAGGCGACGACTCCGTTCAGCGGAACTTACCAAGGCCACTATTATAGTACCCTCGACGACTTCCAAGTCGGAATCATCCCGCTGAAATGGGTCGCCAGCAAGGGTTATCCCGGCACCAATCTCTCGACTCAGCAGGCACAGCTTCTCTGGAGCGTCGGATACAGCCCGCTGAGCGTGTTCACCGGGAATCCGGCGAACAGCACGGTTTACGTGTACGCCACCGGGCGCAACACGGATTCGGGCCAACGCTACGAAGCCCTCGCGGAGCCTGGACTTGGCGTGAACGCGTATGTCAAACAATACAAGCCAACCATCACCGGGCAGGCGGCGGGCGTGGGCGGGTACATCGTCGGCGGGACGGTGACGTCGCAGGCTCTATGGCCCATCGAGACATTCAGCGGCGTCAGCAGCCAGTATCTTGGAAACAGCGGAGCGACCACGGGATCAAACCTGGCCCCTTATCTGACTGCGGTGCTCTCCTCTGCGGCCTACAAGGTCGCTTCCGCATCGGCGACCGCCGGCTACTACATCAGTTACCTGACCATCGGGGACGCGAATACCATCGCCATTCCCAATGGCGCCGTGGAACTGACGTACAATGGCGTGCAATATAGCGAGCAGAACGTGGATAACGGGCAATACACGTTCTGGGTCTACGAACACGTGCTGACTACGTCGAACTATACTTCCGGAACCAGCCCCGGCGCCAACCTCGCCAATGCGTTGATCAATCAGATCACCAACACCGACGCGGCCGTTGGCGGCATTCTGCTCTCGAACGCCGTCGTTAGCCGAACCGGCGAAGGAACCCTCGTCACTCCGTAACACCAATAGCCCTGACACGAAGACCAGTGCGGGAAGCGGTTCCCGCGCTGGTTCTTCGTGGGCCGCGCAATCAACCGCAACTCTAAAGAAATCGCCAGTCCAATGCACCAAACCACGCCCCTTACACTTCTCACGCCATCCGTCTCCCGCCAGACGAAACACTTCGCCCATTTGCCAATTCTGCTCGATCCGGTTTACGAACTGGCGACGTCTTCGTGCAATCTCATCGTCAGCAACGGACACGATTTCCGGATCGGAGGCGCCCGACTGCATCTCCCCAAGTTTCTCTTCCTCGGAGAGACCGGCGGCGCCGCGCCCATTGAACTCGCCATTTTTGCGGGACTGGACGACTCCAACGCTATCACTGCCTCGATCGCCGCGGCGCACCTTCTCATCCACTTGGACTGGCAGCCGGATATCGCGACGAACTACGTCCTTTTTTCGTATCCTGTGGTCAACCCGCGGAGGCATGCTTCGCTGCCTCCCGTTCCAATCGACCGCTTGTTCTGGCAGCGTTCCGCCGAGCCGGAAATCCGTTACCTGGAAAAGGAATTTCGCCAGCATTCGTTCAAGGGCGTGCTGACTCTCCGGGTCGATCCCGAATCCGAGGGATTCTATGCCACGACTCCTAATCGATTGCTCGGTAACGAAGTGGTGTGGCCTGCGGTCAAAGACGCAAACCGCGAGATTCCGCTGGACGCAAACCCGGTCCGCATTTTGCGCACCTCTCGAACCGGACGAATCGACGGCCAGCCGAAGGGAAGGTTGTCGCCGGCTCCCGACACATCGCCCGCGCCTTTCGAGGTCGCACTCTATGCTCCCGCTCGCGCTCCACACGCGGCGCAGATCGGCGGCTTGATCGCGGGAGCGAAAGGCGTTCTCCGCCACTATCGAGAGTTTGTGAGTTATGCTCAAAATTTGTAGAGACAACCCCGCAATCGTGGCGGTCCTGGGTTTCGATGCCGTCCTGCTTGTGGCGGCTGGAGTCCTGACCTTGAACAGTGACGCGCAACGACAAGGAAATCCAGTCCAGGTCACGCACTCTTCGAGTGTTACCTCGCAACCTCCTGCGCCCGACGGGGATGTCTTTGAAGCATCAGCTTTAGAACAAAATGCGACGGCTCACGGCCAAGCGACCAAGGTCGTGAGCGAATCCGCGAGCTACCGGTCCGCCAAATTTCAGACGACCTCCAAACAGCAGCAACAACAAGCATTAAAGCACGGCGACAACGATGCCCCTCCGGTTCCATCCGTAGAGGCCACAGACACCTCGAAGCCTCAATCCATCGCAATGTCTTCATTACGTGGCTTTGACCCTGAATTCACGAAGGCTTGTCCCTCGCAGGGCACTGCGCCCTCACTGAATTGCAACGGATATAGCCAAACTTCGTCTGCCACACCAATCTACGGACGGAGTGTTTCGACTGCGGTGCGCTATGTGGCGCCAGACGGAAACTCTCTGGAGCATCTTGGCATGGCCATGACGGTCGTTGGCACCGCATCCTCCTCAACCGGATCAGTAGTTCCCGATCTGGTTGTCGATTTGCAAGACGTTCGGACGCCTGCACAAAAAAGGTTAGCCGCCGCGACCCCGTTAGGGAGCACGCAGCAAGCCCTGGAATCGCCCAGCGCACTAACTCCTGCGGACGAACTCTTCCGCACCAAATGGGGCTGGCAAGCTTTCGACGCTGCCCGAACCGCCGCCCGCCAGGCTGCCGAAGCCGGATCACGCAAATAAGGCCGCCCCCCAGGAAGAAGGCTGGTTGAAGGCTCCCTTCCGGCCTGCACACGCCGGCATCCTGCCGATTCCCCCGACCCGGCACTCTTCCATAGCCGGAACTCTACTGCGGTTCTTCTCATTGCCGCTCTTGATTCTCTTCAACGTCGCCGCCTCCGTAACCGATCACTTCAACGGAGATGATTGACGGAAGCAATTCCTCGTCTGCTTGGTTCCGCCGTTGAGCGGCGGCTTGCTCGGACGCGGCAGCCGCATTCGCTGTGGCTGCCGCGGCATTCGGCGTTGCAATCGAGCCGAGCGAGACGGTAGGAACGTTGACCGCGGGCGTTCCAGTGCTTGCGCCGGCAACCTGGATATTGCTCGCGTTGAGCACCGCCTTGGCTGCGAGGTTCAGGTTGCCAGTGGAGCGGATGCCCGCATCGCCTGCGTCAATGATTCCTGACGGCGCGATCAAGTCAACCGATCCCACCGGCACCCCGGCGACGGCCGCCAGCACGCCAATTCCGCCACCCGTGGCCAGGCCGGCAAGATCGGTTTGGACGCTTGCCGATTGCGGATCGATGATGACGCGGGTTGGCGGGGCGGACTTCACCGTTTTCGAAGACGCACCCGCGGCGATGTCCCCCTGCGAAGACCAGATCATTTCGTCGCCGCCGCGCAAGGTGAATATACGCGAAGTGCCGACGTTGACATCCCCCTTGGTGAAGATCGAAATATTGCCGGAGTGTTCGGTGAGAATGCCCTGATCTACCGGTTGGCTACCGGCAATCTCGAATCCAACCGTCAGTTGTCCGCCCGGCGCCAGCAAGGCGATATCTCCTCCGCTCGCGGTCTTGATTTCACGCGAGGTCAGCGAGATGTCGCCATTCCAGGGGCTTGAAGACGGGAACAGATCGGCGATCGCTTTGAAGCCCGCGTTATAGTTTCCATACCCCGCCGCTCCGGAAATATTGTGGTCCCGTCCTGCGTCCCGCAGCACGAGATAGAAAATTTGCAAAGCTAGTTCCTCCTGTCGGCGGGATGGGAGCCGCTTGAACGCCTCCCAAATTCGATCGCCGGTCGAAGACTGGAGACCGAGCAGATTTCCGAGATCGAGAAGATATCGGGATGCATAGCCGGTAGTAAGGCTGCCGGGAGCGTTAGGATTCAGGAAATCCCGGATAAACGCCGTGAAGTCCAGATTGCTTCCACTTAGCCCGTTTGACGAACCGATCCCAGCCGCCGCGGTAATGCTCGCGCCTGTGCCTGGGAGCCACGGATTTCGCGCATTTCCCAGCGAGAGAATCCCCACTCCAGTGCCATCGCCATTACTTGGGCCAACGCCCAGGTCGAGCTTTCTCCCGGCCAAAACCTCCAGCGTGCCGGGGCCTCCGATTTGCACATCGCCCGCGAGTGCTGAACTATCCGCTACATTGAGCGCATTTCCCGGTGCCTGTGCAGCCCGCCGCAGCGTCGAGTTTGGATCGAACAGAACGATGTCTCGCCCGGCGGACACGACGCTCAGGTCGCCGCCCGCTACGTTCTGAATATAGAACGCGACATCGGCGATGTCGTTGCCTGCGACGGCGCGGGTTGCTTTCGGCGAAAAGAGTTGGAGACCGGAAATGTCGCCTGTCTCAGCATAGAGCCGAACCGGTTCAGGATCCCCGGCGTGAAGCAATCCCGCAGCGTGCAATGCTTGTTTGGTTTGGGAAACAGCATACTTCCCATTCGTCGATCCGGAGTCGTTGAACAATTCGTCGATGGAGGACAAGAACCCGCTTTTGCTGACGCGTGCATTGCGCGCAACCAGACCCACTATCGACTGGTACGCCAACGGTGACGCGATTCCCGGTAAAGCCGCGGGGTCGCTGTCGGAAACATTGATCGTACCGGCACCCCACAGGTCGGTTGAGACGCCGTTGATGGTTGTGTTCCCGTTCACCTGCAATCCGTTGATCGAATCTGCCGCCACCAGATCGAGCGTGCCGCGTTTCGACGAGGCCAGGGTGATGCGTCCAACCACGTCAATGTCGCCAGTGAACGATGTCGCCTGGAGCGTTGATGGCCAGAGCGTGCAGACGGTCGAGAACGCCGCAACGCTGGTTTCATTGAGCCGCAGCCATGGCTGATAATACGATGCCGACTGTGGGTTTGACGTCAGGAGTAATTCTTTCTGGAGCCAGATTTGCAGCAATGGGCTGGCGTTGCCAGCCGCCCCGGACTGAATTGTCGCGGCGTTGCGGAGAGTAACGGCGCCCGTTAATGACGAGAGGTTCACAAAGCTGTCCGCCGCATACGTCGAAAACCAGGTCTTGTACCAGAACGAGTTGTTTACTCCTTCTGGCATAAGGAACGGATTCGCGACGGGACCGAGCAGCAGATCTCCGACCGACGACACGGTGAAACCACCTTTGCCCAGGAACAGGGTGGTCGGCAACCAGGTTTGCGACGGGTAAATATCCGTGGGGATTTTGATGGTCGTCAATGAAGGCGAGCGCGTGCTGTTTGTATGAATGCTGCCCCCGGCGCTGAGGCTTCCGTTTCCGCGCTCGACATAATAGACACCGCCGTCGATATCCGCGCCGGCATGAACCGACACATCGCCGCCTCCCAACTCCGTGAGGCGGGACGCATTGGGCGTTCCCTTGGGCATGCGTGCATTGGTGGCGGCTACAGCGTCCACGTTGCTGACGGAGCCTCCGGCGCTGAGGGTGACGTTGCCGCCGCCGAGGGTGCCAATTCCCTCGAAGAAGTTGCTGAAGTCCACCCACCAGGTTGTTGACGCGATGTCGCCAGAGTTTCCCGTGCCAAACTGGCCGGTCAGCGGATCGATGTATCCGCGTCGATAGAGCCAGTTCATTGGCAGTTGGCGTTCGGAATCGTCGATCAGGTTACCCTTTCGATCCCGCGTTTGATGAATAATGTCGCCCTGTGCATTGATGGTGACGTTGCCGCCCCCAAAACTATACTGCACCGGGTAGTATGGATTCTGTTGGATTGCACCCAAAGTGCTCTGGCCGTTGGACGCGTCGGGAATCGGCAGATCGAAGGAACCTTGCAACGTCGGATCGCTAACCAGCGAACCGGCCGTGTAGATCGTCGCGAATTGATTGAGCAACTGCACATTGCCTCGCGCTGCGATGTCGATCGAGCCGCCGCCGGTGCGGATGACCTGGAAATAATTGGTTACGGCGTTTCGGGTCAGCGCATTGACTCCGTAGGGAATGGCAATTCCGATGCCGTCGTCCTTCCCGAGTTGCAGCGATCCGGCGCTTCCGTTTTGTAGCAGCACACATAGCGGATCTGCGGCACTGAAATCCGCTCCGGCGATCAGGCGGTAGGACCACGATTGCGCCGATGCGGGGAGAAGCGGGTTGAAAGCGAGCAGCGAAGCGTCGTAGGCGCTTGAGGCAAAACCGTCGCTCAGTGCATTGTAGAACACCAGATCGCCCGCGGCGCGCAGCGTCAGGATACCCGGCGCGCTCTTTGGACCGAACCGAAAGCTGGCGAGATTCCAATCGGATGATGGCGTCGATACCGCAGTGCCCAGCGTGAGATCGCCGGTTCGATTGACGATCTCCGCGCCGAACTCGATGGTCAAGGTCGAAGCCAGTGAGGAATTGGCGCTGGTCAATCGCCCGAAGATGTTCGTGTATGTCGCCGATGCCGTACCGGCGCTCCCAGCAAACGTTTCGGCATCGGTAAATATTTGATTTTTCACGGCGCTGGTAATGGCGCCTCCCGAACTCGTGAGATCGTAAGTTCGATAACCCTCCACGACGATGCTCGATGCGCCGGTAATGATTCCCGCGATCGGCGACACTCGTACATCTTCTCCGGCGGTGTCTTGCGGCGCTCGAATCAAAAGCGTTCCGGTGAACTGGTCGATTTCGGTCGGTTTTGCAAGCACTGATAGGTCAATGGAGGAGCCGGCCTGGATGTCAACCGAGCCGCCGTTGTTGCCGCGGGTCGCAAGCAGGATCGAACCGCTCTTTCCGGCGTGATCGAAATCTCGTCCTACCGCGGTAAGCACTGCTCCATCGCTCAAAATGAGACTGTCGCTTGCCTCCAAAGCAATGCTGCCGCCGGTCGCTCCAGAGGCATCGATTTTTCCGGCGATGAAAATCGATCCGGCGTCCACCGACAGGTTGAACGAATGCGCGGTGACAATTCCAGAGGCCGCAAGCGCGACATCTCCCGCCCGAACGCGAATCGACCTCGACTCGGTGAATCCGGCTTTGTTCAGGATGCTATTGAGCGAGGTGAAGTCTGCCAGCGTGCGCGTATCCAGCGAAAAACTTCCGGCGTTCCCGCCCACTCCGGCGCTCCCCTTCAACGTGCCAGCAAGGGTGAAACTCCCGGCTGGATCGCGGATTTCCAGACTACCTGCGTCGCCTCCGGCTTTCGCGGCTGCCACGGATATGACAGAATTCTTGCCAAGCGTAATATCTCCACCCTCGGACGAGATGGAAATCGTTCCCGCATTGGTGAACTTCTCGACGTCAAAGAAGTGCTGCACGGTTCCGCCGACATCGATCAAACCGTCTATGGTGACATCTCCGCCGAGCCCGGTTGCGTGCAGTTTTACGCTGCCGCTGGGAAGCAGGAGGGTGCTGTTCTCTGCAATGCTTGCGCCTTCCAACGAAAGGCTAACGCCAAGAGCCGCGTGGGGAGTGTTACCGACTGACGGATTTGTGCCGGCAACTGTCATTGCTCCTGTTGCCACAATGGAATGATTTGCGCCTGCCTCGCCGGTAATCCATGGGGTGCGAATCACCACTGAGCCATACGACTGAAGCATCCCATTGCCAATAAGCGAAACGCCCCCCGAAGCATTCAATGCGAGCGTGTCGAATCCCCCGATGGTCACACTCCCATTCCCCAACTCCAGATGGCTTGCTGTGAATGCAAGCAGACCGGAGGACGATGCACTCGCGGGGATCGTCGATCCTCCTGGAGAAGTGTTGTCGATCCGCACGGTGTCGGCGAGTATGTTCACCTGTCCGCTGGAATCGCCGATTCTGCGAATCGCGTTCGAATCGAAAGTCAGGCTCTGAAGCGTCTTCTTTCCGGAGGAGCCGATTGAGCCGCTGCCGTCGATGTCGATCGAAGAATAGCTCAACAGCGAGAGCGAGCGCGTGTTTGCCTGAATTGAATTTAGAATCGGCTGTGAAATCACCAAACCGGATTCCGCCGATTCGCTGCCCGCCCCGGCGAGTTGAAGAGTAATGTGACCGCTTCCCAAAAAGAGCGATGAGGCGCGCAGGGTGGCGGCGGGACTGAGTCCGACTTTACTGATTGAATCCAAAGTGACGCTAATGCCCGCCAAGCGCGCTCCGGCTCCGATATCCAAATCGGCATTCGCGGTCGATCCGAGGCCGAACCGTCTCACAGACGCGTTGGAATCGCTGCTGACGCGTAGGAGAACACCATCGCCGCTGCCGGGGGTAGCGGCATCTCCAAAGATGAGCGATTCCGCTCCGGCACTGGTGGAACCTTTTTGCTCAATCTCCGCGCCCGATGAGATTGTTAGCTTGTTGTTGGCCACAAGGATGATCTCTTTCCCGGAAAGCGGTGCGCTCGAATTATCGACGGTGATGTTGCCGGTTGTGACAGCGACATTGGTTCCCTTGTCAGTCGATTCCCGGAGACCGCCAATGAGCAGGCTGTCCGCATGAAAGGCGCTGAGTTGTGATGCGTCGAGCACCAGCATGTCCCCGTGCGCGCTACCTCCCGGACGCGTAATCAAGATGTCCGTGGGGCTGCTGATATCGATCTCCCCACCCTTGGCGCCCACGGGCGCTTCGGACAGAACCGAACCAGCAACATTCATGCTCTTCGTGGCTGCCAGCACCAACCGGCCCGAATCGACCGGCAGACGCGGAACCGCCGCGTCGTGCAAGGCAGCGCCTGATGCAAGGAACTGGTTCGCTGAATACGTTTGATACTCGGATCGGCCCCTGACCACCGCCCCGGAAGCCACCTCGAAGCCGGAATAGATCCGGTTCCCAGCCGCTGCGGAATCATTGAACCGATAGCCGGAAACAAGGCTGGCTCCATCCGCCAGGGCGACGCTTCCGGAAGGAACGATTGTCTTGGGTGTGATCAGAAACGCGCCGGGCAGCAGCGCATAGCGCGCGGGAAGCAGTGTATAGTCGCCTGCGGGCAACCCGGTGCTGGCATTCAGATGGATGCGGTCCCCAACGGCGAGAGCGGTATTCTGGTAGGTTGGCGCGGAATCGAGATTGGTTGTTGTCGGGTTGGAGTTGAATGCGGCGTATGGTGCGTAGTCGGCCTGGAAACCGGGGATGACGGCAAAAGAGGACGTAGAGGCCAGTAAGTCGGTGGAACCACCAATGCCGGAAACCCACCGTGACGAGACGAGATCGCCACCGCCGCGGATGTCCACTGTCGCACCCGATTTCATTGTGACCGACTCGGCCGAAAGCCGAACCGATTTGGTTGGCACTCCGCCGGTAGTGATATCGGTTCCCGTCGGATCGATCCACGCAATGCCGTTCAAGTTGATCCCATACGGGATCTCCAGCGCATTACCCGTGGTCGGATCGATCGCGGACACCGAGGTAATGCTGCCCGCGGATAACGTGAGGCTCTGTGTCTTTGGCGGCGTGGCGCCGGTAATTGGATCCGATGGTGCCGTTCCCGAGCCATCCCACCCTAGTCTGATGGAACCGAGGGGTGCGCGAAGAACGCCGCCCTGGTTGATCACCGAACCGAAGAGATTCAAGCTGCCGCCAGCGGACAGCGGCAGGTTTCGGTTCCCCGATGCCGCGACAGTAATGGTGCCCTGCTTGGTCGCGCCATTGATAACATAGTCGTAAGCTGCAATCGTAAAAGTGGTTGCTGTTGGAGGAAAGATCTGACCTGTGCGCAAATAGAGCGAACCCGCAATGTCCAGAGTGCCATCCCCGCGAATGTCCCCGCGATCCGCAATCAGGCTGGCTTGCCCAATACCTTGAAGCGAAAGGGTTCCGGCGTCGATCAAGTCTCCGGAGATTTTCAGCTTTCCTGAGCCGTAGGAAGGAGCGAAATGGAATGCGCCCAACCCATCCGAGAATGGGTAAACCGTCTGCTGGGATGAATGCGGCGTGTCGAATGCCAGCCCCAGCGTAATGTGAGGAGCGGCCAGTTCAGTGTTCGAGTCGGCGAAAAGCACCCCCGCGTCTGCGACTGTGAGGCTGCGGTTGAGAGCGATTCTCACCGCCCCTTTGAAATCCACCACACCACACAGGGTAAGCGAATCGACCCCGCTGTTGATCAGCGAGTCCGCAGCGAAATAGCCAAGCCCAGCCAGCGTATTTTCGGATGCATCGAGCAACCCGGAGCCGATCACCGAAGACTCCGCATGTGGAGCGAGCTTCTGTTGATGCTGAGTGACAACAAGGCTTACGGTCAGTGGGGTTGCGGGAGGGCTATCGGGTCCGAGGAAACTCCCGGACGAAATCGAGAGGCTTCCGCCTTTCGCCCCGGCCCCCCCCGAAGTGCCTCGAATGGTCGATTCGAGCGAGAGAAGTTGTCCCCCTTTCAATGTGATAGAACCGGCGTCACTGGAAATCGTAGTCGCGACGGGGAACCTGCTGTCAAGCGCATCGGGCGTGATCCCCGTGGCTGCGTTGGAATTCACATCCAAGATGCCGGATACCCCGGAGACGTTCAACACGGACCCGCGCTCCGCGACGATATTCCCCTCCAGCGTAATCGCGCCGCCAGCGAGCACTGTTCCGGTTCGGTATCCGCGCGGATCGGTCGTCTCGACCGTTTCTCCCGCCGTGGAGAGAACGCTATTGGCGCCGATGTGAACAGTTGCCAGGGCGTGTGCGGTGTCGGCGAACAGTGTCGCTGAATTTCGCCCGGCACTAATGTTAATGTTACCGCCGGGTGCATAAACGGAGCCGAGCATTGAGATAGTATTGCCCGACAGGGATACACTGCCTTGCGCTCCCGCTTCGATATTCACTCCGGCGCCGACCAGCAAGTCGCCTCTGACCAACAGGGAACCCGAAAGGTCGCTCACTCCGGGCGCGTTCAAGGACAAGCTGAAAGGCGAACGCAACGCCTCGGGCAGGAGCATGTGGGTAACCGACATTGCGCCGCCATCAGTTATGGCGATACCGAGACTCTGGATCGACGGAGCGATGAGTGTATTTGGTGCAACGGTTAGCGCCGGAACCATTTTAAATGCTTTCCCGGTCTTGGCGCCCAGACCGGTGAGGGTGAAGCTGGCGAAACCATCGGAACTGAAGAAGTCGGAATCAATAGCCAATGCATTGGCTTCGATTCTCGGTGCGCCGATCCGGATCAAAGGCGCCTGGATGCTGAGTGCGCCGCCAGTTGCGCCAGAATAGCCTGATAGCGAAGCATCGAGCGCTAGATGGCCGCCCAAGATTGCCGGGAGATTTGGATCCTGACCCGCCGCGATGCTCAGCTTTCCGCCATTGCCGTAAAACGGTTTGCCGGTTGACGTCAACCCGCCTCCGCCGGAAACGTCCAGCATGCTGCCCTCTTTGAGATCGGCGCTGTAAGCCTGCAGCGAGATTGAGCCGCCATCGACGGTGAGTGGGGTGAGAGCGGCGTCGGGATTGCCGGCGCGCCGATCAATGAGCAGGCCGGCGGTGGTGAGCGAAGCGGTGGATTCCAGCGTGATGAGCCCGCGGTTGGGGTTCGCGGCTGGTGTCGCGGAAGTCAACTGCGCCTTGATGACGTCATACGTGTAGGGCGACAAGTTGAACGCAGAGAGGCTAATTTTTCCGCCCGGCGAGGATATCTTTCCGGCGATGTCGATATTCGCCCCGGAGAGTGTAATCGAGCCGCCGGGAGCCGTTTGCAGGGAAACACCTTTGGGAACGACGATGGCGCCATCCCCGTTGTCGATACTCAGATTCCCGAAGTTGTCGGCGCTCGCCAAGTCTGGAGAAAGAACAACGTTTTTGAGCCGCGAATTAGGCAGCACCTGCGCTTGATCGTTCTCGTCGAGATGGAATGCCGTGACCGTTTCCAAACCGACGGCACTGGCGAATACAACGTTGGGAGGTGTCGGCGACTGCCACGAATACAGTGGAAAGCTGTTGGACTGGTTTTTGAATGCGAGCGATAGAGACGCGGCGATTGCCGTGCTCGATTGCTGGCGCTGCCCGGAAATCGCCGTGCCCCGCAAACTCCCATCGACCGCCATCGACGGCGCCACAATCTTGAGCGATCCTCCATCGCCCCCATAAGTGTACCCAGGTTCGTAAGAACCTCTCGTAAACACGCGATCAGTGAACGTTTCCGTCACTCCCCATTTCGAATAGGTTTGAGACACGGTTCCGTTATAGATGCCGTCGTAGACACGATCTGGAGTCGCCTGGGAAATATCTATGATGTGACCCTGATAAAGGACTTTGCTGGTTTGAACCATGCCACCCTGGTAGTCGATGGTTCCGCCCGAAACGTCGATGCTGGATCCGTGTTGGAGCACGACCGAGTTGCCCGCTTGGATACGGACTGTGCCTCCGTTCGTTGTGAGTTGGCCGACGCTGTGGGTGAGCAGCGCGGCATAACCGGAGACGTCTCCGATCGGCGTTCCAAGCCAGGAATGCCCATTATAGTTTCCGGTCTTGCGAATATCGACCTGTATTGTCTGGCCCCGGAGCGGTCCCGAGCGTTGCAGCGGCGAATCCGCAAGTTCCGCACCCCGAAGCTGTACATTGATGATGTTTTCAGAAACGGATGCCTGGACATCGGTGGAGCCCGCGACATTGATCGACGCGCCCGAATCGAGATACACTTGGCCTTTGGAGTAAACAAACTGGTCCTTTTGGATGCCACCCGAGGTGATGTAATCCCACGATCCGGCGGCGAGCGTGACGCCCGCGTCGAGCGCTGTCGTAACGCCACTTGTCGGCAAAGCACTTACGGCCTGATCCGTTCCGTTCGGCAGACTGGCATTTGGAGCAAAAAGGATCGCGTCTGTCTTGAAATGAATGTTCCCCCCTTGAATGTTGACGATCGATGGCAGGGTCAGGCTCGATCCGACAGCCCGTTCGGAACTGGCGGTCTCGGGGAGAATCCGGGTCATGCTGCCTGCGCCCAATTCGACCAAACCCGAATCCTGCGGCAGGATTAAGGGCAAGCCGGTCGAAACACTGGACCCGAAGGAAGTGTTTGTTACAGCGTTGTAATTGGAGAGCAGATCGATGCGACCGTTAAGCGATGCCGAGGTGGTGCTGTCGATTGCTCCCGATTGCAGGATCGTCTTACCCGCGAGCGTAATAGCAGCGCGGGGTGAATCAATGAGCCCCGAATTCGTTACCGTGCCCGCATACGATGCGAGATGCGACGCGGGATCGGACACGGCACCGATGTAAACGTCGAGCCCTCGCAGCGTCGGATCTGTGCTGGAGTGCGAAGTGAATCCCGCTTGCAGGCCCGCAGCCAGTATCGTTTGGCCGTCGGGAGTGGAGATCGTTCCGGCGTTGGTGACGTTGGCGCCGGCAAGCACCACCCGTCCCCCGGTGTGATCGGCAGTGGCGGGGGTGGAAAGCCTCGCCCCCTGCTGGACCTGAACATCGCCATAGCGTGTCGTCGCGCTTCGGTATGACACCGTTACCGAAGCGTTTCCGATCCGCGCCAGCGCATCGGCGGTAAAAGTCAGGGTTGTCTTTCCGGTAGCGTCAGTGGCGGTACTGTAGTCGGCTCCGGCCGAGAGGGCGACCGGGGCGGAGCCCGGCGGCTTGTAAGTGACAGCGGGTGTGCTGTCAGTCGCAAGGGGCTGGGCCAGGGTGTGCGTGGACGCACCGGAGATGACGGTAAACGAAGGATCGCTAACGGTCGGAGTGAAAGCCGGAGTATTTTTGCCGGCAGATATCGGCAAGGCTGAAAAGAGAAACTGGCCGTCTGGATTATTCAGCAGACCCCGTGTTAAGAGATTGACGTTGATCGGCAACGCACTGGCCACCAGCGTATGGACGTTGATCTGGCTCGCCCCCCCGAAGACGATGCCGTTTTGGTTCAGGATATAGACCTGCCCCTGCGCCGAGATCGATCCCAGAATCTTCGAGGGAGAGGCCGTTGGATCGAGCACGGTGTTGAACGCGATCCAACTGCTTTGATTTGCACCACCAGCACTCTGATCGAAGCGGAGCGTTGTTCCGACTCCGATGTTGAATGTCTGCCAGGTCAGGAACGCTTGTTGCGCGGTTTGCTTTACGGTCACTATCGTCTTCCCGGCGCTGGCGGTCTGCACCGGCAATCGGGCGCCTTGCCAGAGCGAAGCGTCCTCGCCGGGTTGAACGCGGGACAGGTTGACGGGAACGCCTTTGGCGACTTGCAGCGCGCCGTTTCCCAAGCCTTCCCTGATCGTGGCCAGGCTTTGCGAGAGTCGCGCGCCAGTAGAAATCGTACGATTACTTTGCGCCGCATTCCGAGCGACGGCCTGCATCGCCCGAATCGATTGTAGCGTCTGCTGCGTTCGAGCGAGCGCCTCGTTCGCGTTGGCGCTCGTTCGCGCGGCCGCTTCGGTGAGATGGGCTGCGCTCCGGCTTGTGGAACTCCCAGCCGACGACGAGTCGCCGCGGCCCGGGAATATCTGCCCGGCGAGCGCGTGGTCTCCGCTGGAGCCCACGACGATCGCCAGGCCGACTGCTGTTCGCACCGCGCCGGCCACGGATTGCGAACGTTTCCTCTTGGACCGGTTGCCTCTCTTTGGCATTCGGGGATAATCTGGGGCTTAATGGGTTCCGATGAGGTCCAACCCCACCGGGATCTTCGGTCCGGCAGTTGCGGACAGACGCTGTTTGCCACGGACCTTCCAGAGTTGGGTTGCCCGGGTGGACGGATTGAATACCAGCCATTCACCTGTTTCGTCGTTTTTGAATTCGTCCACGGTGATTAGTTTCCATCCGGCTGAAATGGTTGGTCCATCGATGGCGGTTAGCAGCGATGTTCCATTCAACAGCCATACTTTGGTTTGGCCAGTCTTCGCGTTCCACAGCACCAGGTCCGGCTTGCCGTCACCGTTGATGTCTTCCACTGCGGCAACAGTAAATCCGGCAGGCAGAGCGGAGCCGCGAATCTTGCGAACCAAAGTCGTCCCGTTCAATATCCAAAACTCAATATGGCGAGATGTTGTGTTCGATACGAGAAGATCAGACTGTCCATCACCGTCAAAATCTCCAACGCCGATCGGGGCATACCCTGGTGGGATATGGAGTGCCGACGCCGAAGTGCGCACGGTTCCATTGAGGCGCCAAATTTGAAGTTGGTGGGTGGAAGCGCTAAATAGCGCCCAATCTGGGTTTCCGTCTCCGTAGAAATCGGCCTGACCGACAAACGTCAGGGAAGCTGGGATCTTTGGGCTGGCAGCCGAGCTTCCCACCATCCTTCCGTTCTTCTGGAAGTAAACGACTGATGCGCGATTGGCGGTCTTCACCGTCACCAAGTCAGCATAGCCATCGCCGTTGAGATCTCCGCGCGCTCGCGTTTTGAATACCGTGGGATTGGTGAGCGACGTCCCCGCGGCGCTGGTTGCCACCGCGCGAACATAGTAAGTCGTGTGTGGCGAGAGCCGCGGAATTGTGACGCTCACCAGCGATGCGGGAGCGTCTGCGGCCAACGCCACGGCCCCCGTTGTCAGGCCGTAACCAGTCGATTTCCCGAACTGGAAATAGACGCTGGTGTCGGTCCCGTTGCTCTGCGCGACGACGGAGATTCCCGCAGCCGTGGCAGCCACGGGCGAGACACTCACGGAACCAAGAGTGGGAACCGGCGGAGGCGCGGCTGTCCGGAAGACGCCCGCGGTTCCTGAAACACTGCCGACGCTGTTGGTGGCAGTGAGGCGGAAGTAATACTGCGTGTTCGGCGACAGTCCTGGAAGCGTTGCGCTCAGCGGGATTGCGGCGCTTCCACTCCCAATAGTCTGAGCGCCTGCGGTCAGGCCATACACGGTGGTCGGGCCGTATTCGAAGAACGCTCCGCTCAAAATTCCGTTCGGATTGGCCCACCCGCTCACGACAGCGCTTAGATCAGTGATTCCATTGACGCTGCCAGTGGCCACCGTCGGTGGGAGTTGGTCGTTGGTCGAGAAGGGAATCGGGTTCCCATAGGCTGTTCCGGAGGTATTTGCCACGACGATTCGGAAATAATAGGTGGTGTTCGGCAGGAGGTCGGTAACAGTGCCGCTGACCGCAGTCGTGGTTGCGCTGGCTGTAACCGTCGGCAGCGAGGTTACCGTTCCATAGCTGGTGTCCGTGCCGGATTCGAAATAGGCGGTGACGTCGCTCGGATTCGCATCGACGCTTGCATGTAACAGCGCGCTGACTCCCGTGGCGCCCGTGGCGCTGCCAGTCGTTGCGGTTGGCGCGGGGGCGGGATTGGTCGCAAAGGACTGCTGTGCTCCGTAATTGATCCCGGCGCTGTTCGATGCAGTCAGGCGGAAATAATAGGTGGTATTCGGTGTCAGCGCTGCCAGCGGAATGCTGACGGGTACGGTCGCGGAGCCGCTCCCCACCGCTGTTCCCGAGGTGCTGCTGCCGTAAGTGCCGCTCGTGCCGTAATCGAAGTAAGCTGTCGTGGACAAGCCGTTCGGGATGACTGCTCCCGTGAGTACGGCCGCGGTGGTGCTGATTCCGGTTGCCGTGCCTGTGGTCGGTGTCGGCGCGCTGCCAGAGATTGCGGTGGAAGTTGTCGGTGTGAAGGTCAGCACACCGCCGTCGGAGAGGTTAAAAGTGCCAATCGACACCGCGTTCTGGTTCAGGACCGGATTCACTTGGAACAACTCCAGGACTGTTCCCGCCGTTCCGTTTCCGAAGTTGCCCTGGATCGTGTTCCAGACATTGAAGTCAGTCGTGAGCGTCGGCTTGGTAAAGGAGGCGTAAGCATTCTTCCCCGCATCCACGGTATTCTGAATCACCGCCACCGGGCTGTTGGTCGAGCCAACGCCGCCCGCGACGCCGCCCTCGGTCTTGAACTCACCCGTCAACTGCTGAAACAGCGTCACGGTTGACGTTTGGGCGATAACGCTGCGCCCCTTCCACGGCGTCGCCGGGGTCCCGGGTGCGTTGCGCTGGCGAGTGACGTAGAGCGTGGGTGTCGTCACGGTTCCTCCGTCGTAGTCGGTGCCCACGATTCCCCAGAACACGTCTGATCGCGTGTTCCAGCTTGAGCCGAAAACCGTCAAGAGGTCAGCGGCGATGTTCCCCAACCCCGTCACCGTAAAGGAACCGGTCGCGTTTACGTAGTGCTGTAGCGGCCCGATATCGACGACAAAATCCTGGGTAACGCCCGGCGTCCCCGTCGCGCGGAACCCCAGGAGGAGATCACCGGTCTGGTAGGACGGGTACGCAAACGCACTCACTTGCAGCAGCACCGCGAGGACGAGCAACAGCAAGGCCAATAGGCGTGGCTTCGAACCCTTGTTGCGCTGCGGTGAACGGGTGACCGCAGGCTTCGAAGCAGGGTCTGGCGATGGGTGAATCAGAGGATGAGTGTGCATATTTTTAAAAAAGGCGAATTGTCTATCGGAATTTAGTTGCGTTTCATACACCTAGCCGATAGGTAGGCGTTGTGCAACCAAATTTTTCTGTTCTTGTGATTTTTTTCGATGCCCTGCCGATTTCTTCGGCAGCGCGGCAGTTCGGCCTGTTGGCGTTCAAACTGGCCGTCCGGGTCGCGCGTTGCACCGAGCATAGAATCCTGCTGGCTCTTTGGGCCACACTGCTGGCTGGCATTCGCACTCCGGCGCTTGCAGCAGCGCCCGCCAGAGGCAATGATCGACTCCCGCCACCATCGACGACCACCGTCGCAGCCGGAGCGAATCCTGGCGCCCCTGCTGCACCGGCGATCTACATCACCGAGTACCGGATCGAAGGAGCGCAGTCAGTTCCCAAAGCCGAGATCGAAGAAGCGGTGTACCCCTTCCTTGGACCCGAGCGCACGGAGGACGACGTCGAAAACGCTCGGAAAGCGCTCGAAAAGCTCTACCGGGACAAAGGCATGCAAGCGGTGGATGTGCAGGTTCCGGAACAGAACCCGGCGCTCCTGCGGCGGGGCATCGTCTCGATTCAGGTCGCCGAGGGAGTTGTCGGTCGTTTACGGGTCAAGGGAGCGCACTACTTCCTGCCGAGCGCGATCCGCCACGCGGTGCCGTCGCTGGCTGAAGGCAGGGTGGTGGACTTCAATAGAATCACGAAGGAACTGCTGGCGCTGAACCGGCAGGCGGATCGCAAAGTGACCCCGTCGATGACGCCAGGGACGGACCCCGGCACGATGGATGTCGATCTCAAGGTCGAGGACACCTCTCCGTTGCACGGCAGTGTTGAGTTCAACAATCGATACAACCAAAACACGACCCCGTGGCGCGTCAATGCGTCCCTCAGCTACGCCAACCTCTGGCAACTCGGGCATGTGATCGGCGGAAGTGTGCAGTTGGCGCCGGAGCGGATCAAAGACGCCAGCGTCTATTCCGCTTACTATCTGGCGCCGGTTCCGAGCGTCGATGGACTCAGCCTGATGGTACAGGGGACCAAGCAAAACAGCGACGTGGCTTCGATCGGCAGCCTCGACAGCATCGGACGGGGGGAAGCAATCGGCGCCCGCGCAATCCTGACACTCCCGCAAACTGCCAGCCTCCAGCACTCGGTCAGCTTCGGTTTCGACTACAAACATTATGAAGCCACCGACGTCACCGTCAGTTCAAGCAACGGCGTGATCCCAACGGCACCCGTGACATATTACCCTATAAGCGCCGCCTATACAGCGACCTGGACAGGCAAGCGCTGGAGTACCGATTTGGACGCCACCGTTACCTTCAGCATCCGGGGAACAGGCCACGCCGACTCAACCACATCCGCCCCCACGGCATTCGACAACATTCGTTACAAAGCCGACGACAACTTTATCACCTTGCGCGGTGGAATCGCTCACACCCATGATCTGCCTGCCGGATTTCAAGCATTCGCGAGAGTCGAAGGGCAGATCGCCAGCGGACCGCTGGTTCCCGGCGAACAGTTCAGTGCCGGTGGCTTGGATTCAGTCCGCGGGTATCTCGAATCCACAGCGTTGGGAGACGACGGTTTTGCCGGGTCCGCCGAACTGCGGACGCCGTCCGCAGGTACGCTGTTTCATCTCGCGGCCATCAATGAATGGCGTCTCTTCGTCTTCTTCGACGGCGCTGTGCTCAAAGTGCGCAACGCTCTGCCGGAGCAACAGTCCACATTCGAACTGGCGGCCTATGGTGCGGGCGCCCGTTTCAGGATTTTCAACCATTTCGATGGCCTCTTCGCCCTGGGTATTCCGCTCATCGGGCAGGGCGCCACCCAGGTTCACGATCCGCTCTTCACCTTCCGCGTTCGTGGAGACTTCTAACCGCAACTCTCAATCACCAATCACCTAAAGCATGAACGACAATATCCGCCGCACAACACTCCGCCATCTTCTATTCGCCGTTCTCATGGCAATCGGCCTGGAAACGCAAACTGCCCACGCATGGTGGAACAGCGACTGGACCATGCGCAAAAAGATCACAATCGACACCACAGCCAACGGCGTTCCGATTAGCGATCCGATCGGCGAAACTTCGGTCTTGATCCGTCTTTTCGATGGGAATTTCCAGTTCGCCAACGCAAAGGAAGATGGCGGGGACATTCGATTTGTGGCGTCGGATGACAAGACAGCACTGCGGTATCACATCGAGAAATGGGATGCCCAAATGGGCGAGGCGTTCATATGGGTGCGCGTTCCCGATTTGAAGCATAATAGCCAAACCAGCTTTTGGCTCTACTTCGGCAACGGCACCCAAAAGGCGATCCGGGCCGACGATCCGAAAGGGACTTACGATTCCGCAACCACGCTGGTGTATCACTTCTCCGAGAAGAACCAACCGCCCGGCGATGCTTCCGGAAACAATAACAACGCGGCGAATGCGGGTATTCCTGTCGAAGGTTCCATGATCGGGGGCGGGATTCGCCTGACCGGCACGACCACAGTGAGCATCCCGGCGTCGCCTTCGCTGGCATGGGAGCGAGCCGGCACGTTGACCTGGAGCGCATGGATCAAGCTGAACGCGCTGAAGCCTAAGGCCCCGATCTTCAGCCGCGGAGAACAAGGGCGGCGCTTCGTAATCGGCTCCGATAACGGAGTCCCGTATGTCGAGATCGCCGATGGCGGGGAGTCGAAACATAGTCCCGCCGGAGAAGCGGTGCAGGTGAACACGTGGCATCATCTTGCGGTCGTGGCGAACTCCGGCAATGTCGTGCTGTTCCTCGACGGTGAATCCTATTCGACCCTCAACGCCCAAATTCCCACTCTGGCGACGCCTGGCATCCTTGGAAGCGATCCGGCGGTCCAGAGCGCTGATGACGCCAGACGCTCCGCGATGAGCATCGACATCGACGAACTGGAGATTTCCAGAACGTCCCGACCAGCAGGCTTCGTTAAATTTGCGGCGATCAGCCAGGGTGGCGAAAAGTCTGGAAAGTTGCTGAACTTCGCTCCGGATGAAACGCCATCCAACTGGTTCAGCGGAATTTCCAGCGGCTATGTTGGCATCATCGTTCGCTCGTTGACCGCCGACGGTTGGGCTGTCATCGGGCTCCTGAGCGTTATGGCTGCCATTAGCTGGTATATCATGATCACCAAAGCCACCTATCTGAACGCGTCGGCAAAAGGGAACGCTCTCTTCATGAACGCGTGGGGGCATCTCGCGAACGACCTGACCGCGCTCGACCACGGAGACGCCGACTCAATGAAGACGCTCGGCGGACGGGTGGACAAAGATGCGGAACGCACCCTGCGCAATTCGGGTGTCTATCGAATCTATCACATCGGCGCGGAAGAGATTCGCCATCGGCTTGCGGCGGATCGCGAACCCGGTATCAAAATGCTCAAGGCGCGCTCCATTCAAGCCATCCGCGCAAGCCTCGATTCCGGTCTGGTCCGCGAGACTCAAAAGTTGAACAGCAAGATGGTGCTGCTCACCATCGCGATCTCCGGCGGACCGTTTCTCGGTCTTCTCGGCACGGTCATTGGCGTCATGATTACATTCGCCGCCGTGGCGGCCGCAGGCGATGTCAATGTGAATGCAATCGCCCCGGGCATTGCGGCGGCCTTGCTCGCGACAGTTGCCGGGCTGGGCGTCGCCATCCCGTCGCTCTTCGGATACAACTACCTGCTGGCGCGAGTGAAGGACGCTACCAGCGATATGCAGGTATTCGTCGACGAGTTTGTCAGCAAGATGGCGGAGTTCTATGGCGGGAACCCGGATCGCGCCGACAACTATCACATCTAACCGGAGGAGCGCAAAAACCATGCAAGTTCAAGGCGACAGCAAACCCTACGACGACATTAATATTACGCCGATGCTCGACCTGGCGTATGTACTCCTGGTCATCTTCATTTTGATGTGCACGGCCTCGGTGCAGGGAGTGAAGGTCAATCTCCCAAAGGCAAGCAATGCACCCAGCCTGGCCAAACCAAAAACCAAGGTAATCACCGTCAAAGACAATGGCGAACTGGCTCTTGATACCACGCCTGTGACCTTGCAGGAACTGGAACAGCGCCTCAACGCCTACAAGGCGCAGGTCCCCTCGTTCCCAGTAGTCATCAAAGGCGGCAGCCTCGCTCAGTATCAGGGGATCATGGACGTGCTCGATGTCCTTGGCAGACTCAACATCACCGAGGTCGGCCTCGCAACCAAGCCGCGCGGAAATTAGGTTATGGACGGCAACCTATTTGAACAGTCCGGTGAGAAGCGAAGCCTCGCTCAGCGTTATGGGTTCGGCATAGGGATCGGCATTGTCTTGGTGGCTGCCGTGCTGGTGGTGGCCGGACGCAATCTGCTTTCGGGCGGTTCCACGCCGACCCGCAAAATGCCGGAAGTGGTTCTTGTGATGCCGAAGTTGCCGCCGCCCCCACCGCCTCCTCCTCAGCCAAAGCCGCCGGAGCAAAAACTGGAGCAGAAGATGATCGAGCAGACGCCAGTCGCCGAAAAGGAAGAAAAGCCGGACGACAAACCGGCGGAGCAGCCGCCCGCGGCAACCACGAACATCGCCGGACAAGGCGGTCCTGATTTCGGACTTCAACGCGGGTCCGGTGGCGGATTTCTCGGAGGCGACGGGCGCCACGGCAACGGAAGCCGCTGGGGTTGGTACGCCGCAAAGGTACAAAAGGAGATCGGCACTGCGCTACGCAAGAACGGCAAGATCAAGAACTCGGTCATCAACCTGACTGTCCGGATCTGGCCGGACGCTGCCACGGGGCGAATCGTTCGAGCCTCCATCGCCGGAAGCACTGGAGATCGGTCGCTGGATAACGCTCTTACAAGCGAGGTGCTTGAGGGGCTGCAACTCGATGAGCCGCCTCCCGCCGGAATGCCAAGTCCCATTGTGATGCGCATCTCCGCGCGTCGCCCAAACTAATTCCATTTCTTATGAACACCCAACTCAGTAAAGCGAACTATATGAACCGACCGCGACTCCGTTTCGCGTTCGCTCTGGCCACGCCAATCTTAATGGCTACCGAATTCATTGCGGCGAGCGACGCTCCCGCAAGCGATACGCCACTCAGAGGACAAGCCGCGGAAGCGGCTGGCGTTCCTGTTCCCGCGGATCTTCCGCCAACGCCATCGACGAACGTCACGATCAACTTGATTAACCGCTTGGTGCAACGCCATGCGCTGACCAAAGAGGATGCGGCGGACTTAATCAAACAGGCGGAGGCCGATGCCGCACTCGCAAAGACTCAGGCCGAGACAAAACGAGAAGCCGATATCCCACCGCCTCCGAGCGACACCACCGTGCGCGTGACGTATATCCCGGAGTCGGTCAAGGCGCAGATTCGGGACGATCTTCGCGAGGAGGTTATGCAACAGGCGCGCGACGAAAACTGGGCCGCCCCGAGGACGCTTCCTCCATGGGTCACGAGCATTCGTCTTTTCGGCGACATTCGCATCCGGTCGCAGTCCGACATTTACCCGGCGGGTAATCTCACTGGATACGGCAGCAACTTCTGGAACTATAACGCCATCAACACCGCGTCCACGCCTTACGATCACACGGGCCTGGCCAATCCTCCTTACTCCAATGCCAATGCGGATCGTTACCGTCTCAGGCTGCGAGCCCGCATCGGGGCCGACGTGGATCTGGGCTCTGGGTTCACCGCTGGCCTGCGCATTGGCACGGGCGAAAGCAGCAGCCCGGTTTCGGAAAACCAAACCCTCGGTGCCAGCGGTGGTGACTTCAGCAAATACGGTGTTTGGCTCGATCGCGGGTTCATCCGCTATGATTTCGGAGACGACCCCGGACGGCGTTTAACCGCCCTACTGGGCCGTTTTGACAATCCGTCCTTTGGCACCGGCATCATTTGGGGGGACGACATCGCGTTCGACGGCGCCGCCTTGAAAGGCGCCTGGCGGTTCAACGACACCGTCGGTGCATTCCTAACCGGTGGCGGATTTCCAGTCTACAACACTGACCTCAATTTCGCGACGTATTCGCCGACGAAATTCGCCAGCCATGACAAATGGCTTGAAGCGATACAGGGCGGGTTTGACTTGAACATAACCAAGGATCTCAATTTGAAAGTCGCGGGCGCGTACTATCACTTCGTTAATGTGAACGGCGAGGTCTCCTCCCCATTCGTTCCGCTCACCAGCAGCGATGCGGGGAACACCGACATCACCCGGCCATCGTTCGCGCAGAAAGGAAATACCTATATCGCCCTGCACGACATTGAGAGTGATGTGAGCAATAACTACGGAACGACCAACCAGTGGCAATATTACGGCCTTGCCACCCCGTTTCACGAACTTGCGCTCACGGGCAAGCTCGACTACTCGCCCTTTGCCCCGTTCCACGTCTGGTTGGCGGGCGAGTACGTTCAGAACCTCGCATTTGACAGGAACGCAATCGAGAACAGCGGGCCGTCCAATCTCCTTGGCCCCGTAAACAACCTGGGCTCGAACAATGTCTATAACGGCGGTAACACTGCCTGGATCGCGACGCTGAACCTCGGACACATCGCCCTGGAGAAAGCATGGGACTGGACCGTCTATGGCGGGTATCGGTATGTCGAGTCCGACGCCGTCATCGATGGCTTTTGCGACACGGACTTCGGAGGCGGCGGAACGAACCTAAAAGGATTCACGATCGGCGGCTCCCTGGCGTTCTCTCCGCGCACCTGGTTGAACCTTCGCTGGATGAGCGCTGACAGCATCGCTGGTCCGGCATTTAGGCAAGACACGTTCCAAGTAGACTTTAACGCGAAATTCTAACATGAACCGATTCATCACCAGACTCATCCCGTCGGGACTCATTTTGCTGGCATTCACCGGTGCAATCGCCGCCGGAGACTCCGGTTCCAATGATGCCCGACTCCGCGAAGCGCTGCGAAACGCCTTGCTCCAGGCACGAACCGCCGAGAACGAACGTGCGGTGCTGGAGGCATCCAACGCCGATCTCAAAGAAAGGGAGGACACGCTCTCAAAGCGCGTGGAAGCAATAACTCAACAAAGCCGGTCCGACAAGGCAGCCGCCGATAAGGCCATTGCCGATTTGAAGACCCGCCTTGCCGAGCGCACCTCCGCGGAAGCGCAACTCAAGCGGGACCTGGAGAAAAGCCGGGGCGAGACCCAGGCGGCGCTTGCCGAATCGCAAGCTTGGGAAGCAGCGCGGACGAAGATCGCTTCGGAAAACATCGTGCTCCAACGCACCGTTTCGGACCAGAAAAGCCGCAATGGCGCACTCTATCGGCTCGGCATAGAGATTCTCGACCGTTACGAAAAATTCGGATTTGGCGAGGCGCTGGGCGCACGCGAGCCGTTTGTCGGCACCACGCGCGTGAAATTGGAGAACCTGGTTCAAGATTACCAGGACAAGCTCAGTGAGCAGCGGATCAAGACTCCGTCGTCAAGGCAGGCCGATGCTGCGAGAACTCAGTAGGTTCAGAGCGACACGATCGTCGAAAGCATACTGGGGCCGAGCCCTACATATCCCGAAAACTCAACTTTGATTCGGCTATTTCGCGGAGTGCTTGGCGGACGATTTACAACCCGGTACGATGTGCGAATGGCGTGGGTCGTGCGGGAGCCGATAGCTTTCCTCGCGAATCAATCAGCGGTTGGCGCGCCGCGGTGCGCGAAGGTAGAGCATAGCTCTTGCATGGCGGCCAGAAATTCCAGCCGTTGCCAGTTGCGCCAAGAACCGCGTCTCCTGTCCCGAGGCAACTTGCTGCCATCCGGTCTCGGTGGTTGGCACATTCAGTTTGCCCGAGGCGAGAGCTTCGTATTCAAGGTCCAAGAGAATTATCCTCTTATTGGACGCATATGGGCGCGCCAGGTATTGCCGGACGGCGTATCGTTGCTCGGCTTCTTCCATAAAGGGGCAGAGCACCGCAAAATCCAAATACGCTTCCGAGCCAACCTCCGGCAGAAACCAGAAGTGGCAATCAGGACAGTCTGCCGCTCCAAAGTGCAAAGCTGAGATATGCGTTTGCGCTGGGCGCGGGAGAAGCACCAAATCGGGTTCATACCGGGCCAGAGCCTCCATCCAATTCCCAGGCCCACCCGAGGCGTGAAGCACCGCATGATGGCAGGATTCCTCCAACCATTTCGTGAGTCTAACGCGATACGCCGCCGAGAAATGAAACATAACGATCATCATATGGGTGTTTGTGACTCGTCCGACTTGCTCTTTCTGACAAATTTGGCCGCCCCGCCGGGTGCTCATTCGTAGCGGAGCGCAAGCACGAGCGCCCACTCGGCGGAGGCGTACACTTCGACCTGCCATTTTGAGAATGCCTGTTCGCGAGCGGCTCGGAAAAGTCCGCATTCAGGCCATTTGAGTCTCACAAGGTGTCGTGAAACGCTAATGTTCGCATCGGGATCGATTCGCTCCTGGTATTTCTTTTGAAGAATCGCGGCGGCAGCCGAGCGGTCAAATAAATCCGGCGGCGGCGCGGCGACAAACCGGTTTGCGCCCTCGCTCCGTGCTGTCGCTATCAAAAGCGCAAACGCTTTCAGCGGCTTCCACCCTTGCAGCACAGGGGAGGTCAACACGGGAGTCCATTCTTCTGCGAAACCGGCCAACGCGTTTCGGGCGAGGGAGTCGTGTTCTCCACCAAGTAGATTCGCGACAAAACTGGGAAAATCCTCCGACAACCGTTCCCGGAGAATCCGCATAAGGTGGTAGCGTTCCAACTTGGATTGCCATTTCGGCGAGTCATCTGGAGCGTAATATAGAGCCTGTCCGGTGGGTGAAAGAGAAGGCGTGAGAAGGGTTTGAGGGAAAAAAAGGACGGGCATGAGCAGCGAAAAACGCTGTCATGCCCGAAATCGGCTGGTTATAATTTTGTCGCCAAACAAAAAAGCACAACCACCGATGAGCAAAGTAATAGCAATCCAAGAGCATCTTCGTCCAGCAATTACCCCCGTTTTGGGCTGTAAAGATTACGAGGATGAAAAACGGCTCTTGGAGCGAGTGGATCAGATTTTGAAGTCCAGCAGGGTGGAGGAAACATTCCTGGAATTGAGCATGGAGAAGTTCGATGCCAAGACCGAGGAGTTGAAGGCCGCCGGCGAGCGCGTGTTGGATGGGGCCAAGGCGGTAGAGCGCTATCTGGGGCACAGCCGAGAGGCGCTTCGCTGCACGGTTCTCAAAAATCTCATTGGGGGGAGCTATCGGGAGATGAGCAAGACGCTGGCAATGACGCCGCTTTACCGCCGCTTCTGTGGACTGGAGGACTTTGAGGTGATCCGGGTTCCTGGAAAGAGCACGCTCCAGGAATATGCGCAGTGGCTGCCGCAGGCGCAAATGGAGAAAGTTCTTGAGACGCTCACGCTGGCTGTGGCCGACGAGGATCGCGCCCGCGAGATCGGCTTGGAAAGCGAACTGGACCTGGAGATCGCATGGGTGGACACGACCTGCCTCAAGGTGTGCATTCATTTTCCCATAGACTGGGTGCTGATGCGCGACGCGGTGCGCACGCTGGTAAAATGCATCCTGACGATCCGGCGGCACGGGCTCAAATATCGCATTGCCGAGCCGGAGGATTTGCTGCGGCAAATCAACGCTCTTTCGATGGGGATGAGCGCAAGCGGCCGGCGCAAGCCGGGGAGCAAAAAAGAGCGCAAGAAAGTGCTGCGGGCGATGAAGAAGCTGAGCAAGGTGGTGGAGGAACACGCCCGGCGCTACCGCAACGAGTTGGATGAGCGCTGGAGCCAAAGCGATCTGACGCGCAAGGAGGCCGAAGTGATCCTGCGGCGCATGGACAACGTGCTTGAGCAACTGCCCGAGGCCCGGCGCCAGGCGCACGAACGCATCATCGGAGAGCGCCAGGTCGCCAACGCGAAAAAGATCTTGAGCCTCTATGAGGGCGACGTGCATGTGATCGTTCGCGGCAAAGCCGGAGCGGAAGTGGAGTTCGGCAACAGCCTCTTTTTGGCCGAGACGCGCGAGGGGTTCATCTTCGACCATGAGTTGAAACGCCAAACAAGCGCGGGAGACGCGAAATGGCTCCAGAGCCGCTACGCGGCAATGAAACAAAAGAGCGGGGAACGGCTGCGCGGGGTCGTAAGCGACCGGGGCTTTGAAAGCCAAGCCACCCGGCGCATGCTCGAAGAAGAGGAAGCTTTCAACGGGATATGTCCAAAGAATCCCAGTGAATTGGCTCAACGCATGGAGGAGGATGTGCAATTCCGAAGCGCACTGAGCCGGCGAGCGCAAACCGAGGCTCGTGTGGCCATTCTTAAGAACGACTTTTTGGGTGGCGCCCCGCTGGCCAAAGGATTTGAAAAGCGGCAACTGCAAGTGTCTTGGGCGGTGCTTTCCCACAACCTCTGGGTGCTTGCCCGATTGCCTTGGGCGTGCGCGCGGCAGCCCGCCGCCGAGGCCGCGGCCTGACCCTCGGAGGGCTCGCTGAAGACACACCACAAGAGAAGTGTGTCCAAAAAACGCCAATTTCTTGTAAGTCGCTGAAAATCAGTGCCAAATCTTCGGGAATTCAAAAACCACGCCCAGCCGACCACAATATGTTGTGGTGTTTTCACACTGCAAACCGTGTTTTAGCCGCTTCTTTTCCAAAAACACCTCTCCCCGGACAGGCTCTAATATATGCAGCGCCCAACGATCCCCACGGGCCAAATGCCACGAACCGGGCGTTCCCTAGCGATTTTGATGAGCACCTGCCCAAGCGATTGCACGTACAGCGGGTACCGTTTCGGACAACGCCGGAAGTGCTCTCGCAGATCGGTCGAACAGACAGGACGATCCAAAGAAACCGAGAGGTCTTGGACTTCCGCGGCGAGTTTCCATTTCTGGGCTTGCGGGTTCCGTGGAAGCCCGGAAGCAGGAAATCGTAGGCAAGCCGTTGCCGGGGGTGGATGCTGAAATTCAGCAGGCTCTGCCCAAGGGATCGGAACTGCGCTTGATGGGAACGCGGGTTGTTAGCCTGGATCGCGAGGGCAAGCCCTGACCGCCCGCATCGAACTCAAGCTGGAGAGCGCTGGGTAAGGCCCGCGAGGGGCATCCGATCGGCGCCGAACTTGCCCGCACCGCATGTCCACCCTCATTATTCCCGATCTTCACCATCACACGGAGAATGCGGACCTCTGGCTCAACTCGGTGCAGTTCGGCCGGGTGGTCTTTCTTGGCGACCACTTCGACGATTTCGGCGACATGACCGATGCGCGCCGGACGGCTTCATGGCTGGCGCGCCAGATGGAGCAGCCCAATCGCATTTTCTTTTGGGAAATCACGATGCCGCTTACCTGTTCCCGGACCGCCCGGCGCTCTACTGCCCCGGTTTTACCAAGGCCAAGGCCCGTGGGATCCATGAGATTTTGCGCCCGAAGCATTGGAAGCGCCTTCAAATCGCCACCGTGGAAAACGGGTTGTTGATCAGCCACGCGGGTTTTCATCCAATCTCAACCTGCGCGCCAATCACGTCCTCGCCAACCCGCCATTCAACGCCCCCGAAACCGATCTGCGCGATAGAGCATTCCTCCAGAGCAGAAGCCAAAATGGAGGCCGTGAGCGAAGCGAAGGACAAGTTCCGCAAGAGTGGGGACGTGCGTCGGCAGTTCGGATCCTTTCCAGACGAGGCACTTCGCAACCTGCAATGACGAGGGCTTCGGGACGATTTCCTGGCCCGTTCAGTTGGGGGCGCAGGAAATAAAGTCTTAATCACGGTTCGGAAATCAAAAACTGCTGCGATTGTTCAGCGGACGATAATCAGTGATGGCGCAACCAGCTTAGCCGCAGGCACTTACGACGATGTTGCAAGATCCATGCTCATTTTCGTTGCAGAATCCACGGACTTTTTGGTTTCAAAATCAACGCTTACCTACAGATGAAAGAGTGAAACCGCAAGATTCCGCCGAAGCGCTTGCCGCCTTTCGGTCACTTTGGGCAGCGGCGAACGCTGACGGGCGGCGGCAAAGCGAGGAAGAAGTTGCGGACCTGAAAGCCTCAATTGAGGCGATCATGGCGGAATCTCAGCCGCTCGAAGGCGACGTCGCCGCTGCGAATATCCGCGCCAAGGAATACGAAAATCTGGTGGCAAGCTTGACCGCTGAACTCTCCAAGGCCGCAGAACAAGTCACCCTCGCGCGCGCGGCGGCGGAGCAGCATGCGCTTCGCGTGGCGGAATCTCTCGAACGAATCGAGAAGCTGCAATCGGATCATGCCGCCGAGTTAAGTCATTTGCGGAAGCAACTCGACGATGCACAAGCAAAAGCCCACGAATTCGAAATCAAATTCGCTCGCGCTGAAGCCAGGCTCGACCTGGTCAGCCCAACCGCGACGCCAGTCCCCGATCAGGCGCAACCTTTGGAGAGGCGTTCTGCCGCCACCCGAAAGGTTTAGTGTCTGTCCGTATTTTGCCCCACTGTGCGGGGGATGTCGAAAGCACCCGGGGCGATTGAGGGGCTGATCAGGTCGCCAACCGCTTTCGCTTCGCGCAAGGCCGGGTGCTCTCATGCATGGCGGTGTTTGGTCGAGTTGCGCGCTCCCATGGAAAGCCGGGGGTTCACCGGGGCTGTCCCGACGACATTAAGGCGCTTCCGCCGATTTTATCGGGTAAAGACGCGGCGGGCCGTATTCAGGATTCGGCTGGCGTTGTGCGTCAAATTTGATGAGAGCTTCGAGCGCCCGGAAAAGCCCGTCCAACCGATAGACGTTTGATTTCGCAATGCGGCTTTCCCTTGCGATATAGCCCTTTCGCTCCAGCGAACGCATCCTCTCGCGAACCGCACTTGCCTTCAGACCCATTTTCGACGCCAGCAATGCAAGCGAGGGGAAGGGCGCCCTCTCGTCCATCTTGTGCCGGATCAGATGAACGATGAGCATAGCCTCCGTGCTCTTAATTGGGTCCCGCAGCCGGGTGTAGTTGTCGAGGAAATAAACCGAAATGGGCGTGAACCCCCCCGCCTGAATAATTTCAGGCGTCCAGCGGGCTTCAATTCTCTTGTTGTTAACGAGTGTGGGCACGGGGATTTGAAATAATTAGCACCGGCGGGATTCGAACCCACATCTGCTCCGAAGTCTTCCAGCGATGCGGTCGAGAGCATCACCTGGGAGCCGTTCTGTCCGTTCTACTACGGTGCAACGTCAATTTATCCGGGGTTGAAAAGACCGCAAGGGAAAAATGAATACTTTTTTCTCTCCTTCAATTTTTCTCTATTTCATATACGGGAATCCGAAGGGGGTGGCCTTTGATTTTCGGCACCGCCAAGCGTATTGCCTCAAGTCAAAATGACACCGGGGAGTGAAAAAGAGAGCGATACGTTGCCTCATAACTGCTGACACCGGGAGGCGCGGGGGTTTTGCGCAGAAATGGCGTTCTGGAAG
>Ga0316232_1000716_pt1 | contig 47271 bp, 46 predicted proteins | sample TBHtaG_FD_206006 | JGI IMG/M metagenome (GOLD analysis project Ga0316232, IMG submission 206006) | Freshwater microbial communities from Trout Bog Lake, Wisconsin, USA - TBH18025_13 | ecosystem: Environmental > Aquatic > Freshwater > Lake > Hypolimnion/Profundal zone | place: USA: Wisconsin...
TGGGCGATGAGACCAAATTCATCCCTTAGCTAAAACCCCTTTTCTGTCTCATAGGCTCTGACGGCGTACAGGCGCCGCAGCACCGGCAGCAGGGCAGAACATCGTTAGCGCCAATTACCCGCCGTCAGTCAATCCGTTTGGGCTCACGCCCCGCCTGACTGGCTATGTCAACAGCATTTATGTGCAGGCGGGCGGTCCCGATATGGTGGCGACTGCAATTCAGCAAGTCACCAAGACGCTCGCAAAGCGTCACCGCATTCAACCTGGTCAGCCCAACGACTTCAGCGTGCGAAACCTCAGTCAGATCGCCGAGGCGCAGGCCAGCAGCAGCCAGGTCATGTCCGCTCTTTTGGCCACGGTAGCTTCCATTTCCCTCTTGGTCGGAGGCATTGGGATTATGAACATCCTTCTGGTATCGGTCACTGAGCGGACGCGGGAGATCGGCATTCGAATGGCGATCGGGGCGCGCCGCCTGCAGGTGTTGCTCCAGTTCCTGCTCGAGGCGGTCCTGTTAAGCGTGATGGGCGGCGCGGCAGGTATCGTGATCGACATATTCGTGTCTTTTATAATTTCCACCGTCGCGCACTGGCCAACCCAGGTGTCATTTGTCGCTGTCGCTGGCGGGTTCGCATTTTCCGCGGCGGTGGGAATATTCTTTGGCTACTATCCAGCCCGCAAGGCCGCCAACCTAAATCCCATCGACGCACTCCACTACGAGTGAGAATACGCTCACGCTAACGCTCCATATTTGTCACGGCGCGCTGGAATCCCGAAGGGGCTGCCCTTCTCGGAGCAGCCCCTCCCAGACTGTTAGATCTTCTTGGCGGGAGCGGCCTTCGCCTTGACCGTCATCTTGGCCTTCTTCAGCGCATGATGGTGACGAACCACATGCTTGGTCTGAAGGGCCTTGATGGTCTGGGTGTGGGCAGCGACCGGCTTGGCGGTGGTCACGGCAGGGGCCGCGACGGCGAACGTCGGCAGCAGCGCGACGGCCGCCACAGCGAAAAGCGATTTGCGGATCATGGGGACTTCCTTTCAACAGCTTGGCAGAAGGATTTCCGTCAGCTTCGAAGGGAATATGAGGCGTTACGCCTGAACCGGCGCTGAATGGATCATGGCTGAATTAAGCCAACCGCGCGATCAAAGGTCAGAGGCTGATCAGGTCGTGTACCAGCGCGCAGAGCGCCAAAACAGCGGTTGAAAGCAGAACAAGCCCCAGGCTCATGGACAAAGCCAAGGTCCGGCTATGGAAATCCCAACCCATTGCATATCCCCCCGCAACACGCCCCGGACGGAGCCTAGGCCATTCAATTCGGCGGGCAACAGCAGATGCGGTGCTCATGCCTAATTCTCGTATAGGGCATTTACCTACATATCTTAAACAATCGGCCACTTTGGAGAACGACTTTCCCGGTGGCTTACCCGCCGGCCTTGACGGCCGCGGTGTCTGCCCCCCGGCACAGGGATATCCCCATTTCCTGAAACCATCGGCTGCCGCACGCCAGCAGCCGCGGCTCCTGGATACGGACGGGGCAAGAGGCCGATCCGTTCCAGGATTGCGAAAATGGGCCGTGGCATGGTTCAGCCATGCCCTTTCACGCAGGCCCAGCCCGCTGGCCGCGGCGCACCGGCAAGCGGGCAAAGAGCGATGCCTTGACGCAGCCCCCGGGTGCGACGCAACGTTGCCGGCAAAAAGCAGGGGGCACAAATGCTGCGGCGCGCTTCACCACTCCTCGTTCTTCTCATGGCGATACCGGCAATGGCCGGAACGCGGGATGATGTCTAAGCGGCCAGCCAGCGCTGCGCCGCCCTTACAGACGATCGCAGCTGGCTTGAGTGCTACTATGGCGCCGCCCAGCCCATGCGTGGCCAGCTGCAGCTGCCGGCGGCTCCGGCATCGCAGACGTCGTTGATCCCGCCGCCCCTCCCCGGTTCCGCTGCCCGTCAGCAAGAACAGCGTCCCGCGCCGCAAGGCCCGGGCCCCATCGGCCGAACGATCGATTTTCTGGCCGGTGGCGACATCGTGGCTTCCAGCGCACCCATCAAGTCCTACGAAGCCGGCAGGCAGGGCGGCTTTACCGTCACGCTCGCGGATGGCCAGGTGTGGAAGCAGTCGGATGACCAGGTGAGATTGGTGAAATGGCGCAACGCGCCGGGCGCGCATCATGTCACGATCTGGAAGGGCGCGTTGAACACCTTCAATCTGGGCTTCGACGATGAAACCGACAGATACAAGGTTCGCCGGCTCAAATAGATCATGCGGGCGCGTTCGTCCGGGCCCTTGCGCGGCGCGAGATCACCTGCCTATTGGTCGGCATAACGCGCCAGACGGAAGAAGCCCTGTTCGGCGGCAGAGAGAAGTGCAGGGGAGACCACTTCAGGACCTATGAACCCCTGAACGGGATAGACCTTCCCGCCCCAGGCGCCAGTCTGAAGATTCCATACCCGTATGGTGCTCCAGTCATTCCGCGCGCTGACATCGTATACCGGGTCATTGAGATAGATCGCACCATCATTGAGCCAATTGGCGTGATCCACGCGAATCTCGCGGGACGAGACAATGCGGCGAACGACGGCCAGGTGTCCGCGCAAAGGTCCGGCATACCCACGCAGCGCCATAACCGAACCTGGTTTGGGAATGCTGCCCGTCTCGTAGAGGCCCGCCGCCTTGTCCCACCACTGATAGGCATCCCCAAACAGCTTCACGGTCGAATTGGCGCGCGCATACGGGGCACACTCCACATGGGAAGACGCAAGACCAGGCGGCTGCCCCCCATCCGGCGACGCGCACCCGCACAGGCCGATCAGACAGACACCGGCGGCGGCAATCAAGGATGCTCTGGGTTTCATCAGCCCCGGCGCCACCATCAACGATCGACGGAAAGCCGAGCCGGGCCCGCGCCGGCTTTGGCGGGCCCGGCGCAATCGCGGGGCGCGGCAACCGTCCAGCATCGTCCCAGCAGGCAATAGCTTTGCGCGCCCCTTGCGCATTGCTGGCCGCGTATTTCGCTGCGCACTTCCTGCAAGCGCGCGATGACGCCGCTGTCAAAACCCGCCTGCAGGCCAAGGCGTGGCGGCAGCGCGCCGCTCTTGAAACCGGTGGCCAACGCGTCGACCGCGTTGCCGCGCCACAACGGAAACAGTATCAGCAGTCCCAGCATGCCGGCGAATGCAAATCTCAGAATCGAGCCCATGGCGCACCCCAGCGCATGGTACCGGGCAAGGCCGGCATGCCGAAGAAACTTCGCCGCCATTCCGGCTGCATTGCGTGCCATCCTGGTACAATGTTTCCACGCACGACGATGCCGCGGGCCCGCAGGCGGATGCCGGAGAAATGCACGCGCGAATGGTTTTTGGAATGAAACCATTTATTTCCCATATGGAACCAATTGCGGTGCATGAGCGGCGGGTGGGAATGGCAAGGTGCAGCGGTCGCAGTCCAGCATGCCGCTTGGATAATCCGCTTCGGGCCATCACGTGCAAAACCGCCTTGCTCGCATCGCTGCAACGGCCCCCTTCAACTGCAGCATCCTTCTCCTCAGCGAAGATCCGGATGGCGCGCAGCGGGCCGATCTTGCGCAGCCGGGATTCCAGGTCCTGCGCGCCCGCAATGCCCGCGAGGCAAAGCGGATCTTTGCCGAACGCGCGGAAATTTCCGTCGTTATCATAGACCTCGAGACCACCGGCGCGGATGGGACCCATCTGGCTGGCGCCTTGCGGACAGAACATGCCGGACGGGATTGGGTGGAGTATGTGATCCTTTCCGGCAGCGGCACACCGGACATTGGCCCGTCTTTCGACGCGTTGGCTTGCGACAGGCTGTCCAAACCCCTCGGCCCCGGGCAACTGCTGGCCGCGGTTACGCAGAGCTACAATTCCGCGCGCCTGCGGCGGCTGAATCAAGAGGAGGGGCACTTTCTGGAAGCGTCGATGGCCGAGTTCCAGACGCGCATCGGCACGGCAGCTTCGCAGCTATTGGCGCATATCAAGCAGGGGTATGGCGCCACGACAGCCGCCGCCCCGCCGGCAGGCGACGAGAGAGACGCCGCAAGACAGCTTCGGACCCTCGTCCATGAAGAAAAGATGCGGGCCCGCCTGCGGGAGAAAGTGTTCGGATCACTGGCGCATAATCGCGCGCGCTGGATGCTGCTTCTCGTTCTGTCGGAAGCATTCCAGGCAAGACAGGAGGTCACGATAAAGAGCACGGCCTATCAGGCCGGCCTGCCCCTCTCTTCGGCGCTGCGCCTGCTGAATGAAATGTGTTCGCAGGGGCTGGCGGCGAGACGCGGCGACCCCCTGGACGCGCGCAGATCGTTTGTCGCGCTCACGCCGCTGGGACAGTCATACTTCATGCGGTACGCAGCGGAACTGAGCAGAGCGAAGGCGGCAGACACGGCTTCGTGATCTGACCATCAAGCACCGCACCGCTTCCCCCGGCGGCGGCCAAAAAGCGGCCTTCCAAGCCGACCGTGGCCTGCGCTATACAAACCGACGCCGCCTGCCCGGAGCCCGCAAGGTCTTCAAAGTTCGCCCTGCCCCAAAACGGAGGTGGCCGATGCGACACCTCTTCTCCTGTTCCATGCAAGAAAGGGAATGCCGATGAAGCTGCCGCGCGCACTGGCCCTCGCCTTCCTGGCCACAACCATCCAGACCCAGGCCCAGACCACCCATCCCAAGCCCGGCGCCGCGGACCTGCGGCCCAACGATCCCAAAATTCCCGACGCCTATGCGCTCAGCGGGCATTTCTCCCGCATCGTGGTGATGCGAATGAAATATCAGACCGACCTTCTGCACGGCATGGAAACGCTGGTGAAGCAGCAGAATATCCGCAATGGCGTGATCCTTTCCGGCATTGGCTCGCTGCGCGGCTATCGCGTCCACAGTGTCTCCAGCCGCGATCTGCCGCCGTCCGACACCTATGTGACCCAGCCCAAGGCGCCCGCCAATCTCAACAGCATGAATGGCTATGTCGTGGATGGCACCATCCACGCCCATGTCACCCTGGCGGTCGATGGCGGTCGCGGAACGGTTTCCGGCCATCTGGAGCCCGGCTGCGAAGTGCTGACCTATGTCATCGTGACGGTCGGCGTCCTCGACATTCCCCTAGGCCAGGTTCAGGAGCAGAATTACCGCTAATTCCCCACGCAATTGCGCAGGCCAAGCCGGTCGGCAAAAGCGTATTTGCCGCCGCAATGACCCTAGTAAAAGCCCGGTATCAGGCGGGAGGTTCGCGCCAAATAGGCGGCATAATCTTCAAACGTGGCTGCCAGGATTCTCTCCTCATAGGCCATGCGGGGAAACTGCAGGAGCAAGCTGAGCCCCGCCAGCAACAGCGCCCAGGGCTGCATGTAGCCAAGGGCGATTCCCACCACCGAAACTTCTCCGAAAAGATAAAGCGGATGGCGGATGACCCGATAGGGCCCCGTCGTCACCAGCCTTCGGGCCTGAGGAAATACGCTGAAAGCGCTTCCAAGATGGGCCAGCGCATAGATCACGCCCACCGTACCCATCGTCGTCACCAGGGCGGCCGCGAGCTGCAGCTCTTTCGACGCGGTCGTTGGCAGCAGAACAAAGGTGGCCGGAATATAGGCCCCCAGCAACGCGCAAGCGCGTGGAAGCAGGCCAGGCGTTCGCGCGACGGAAGGAGACCGGATGGCGAGGAAATACATCTGAAGGACGAGGACGGCCGCGGACGTCCCCAGCGACAGACATTGCGGCAGCGCAGCAGCCCCCGCGTCCGAAACAGCGCGGGTGATTTTGATTGCCACACCAACCAGGGCGGCGCTGTTCCACGCAATGAGAGCGGCAGCTCCGATCCGGTCTCGCGCTTTGATGCTAAGAGCCATGGCGCACTTCTACCCGGCCTTGCCGCCAGGCCGCCACTGAAAGTGCGGCCGCGCGGCTGAAAAGCGGCTTTCCCCGGCCTTTTCCAGCGTGTAGAGGATCGCCTGGACTTTCCGCCGCCCAGGGACATCATTAGACCATGCTGGAAGAAGCCCTCGCCCTGCACGCCCAGGGCCATCTCGCCGAAGCGGAAGAAGCCTATCGCGCCATCCTCGACCGCGATCCGGACAACGCCGAAGTCGGCCATCAGCTGGGGCTGCTGGCACTGGACGCGGGCATGCCCCAGCATGCGGCGCCGATCTTCGAGCGCGTCTGCCTGCTGGTGCCGGCCAATGCCGCCTTCCAGGCCAATCGCGGCCTCAGCCACATGCGCTGCCGCCGCTTCCCCGAAGCGCTCGAAGCCTTCGACCGCGCCATCACGCTGCAGCCCGACCTGTTCCAGGCGCATCTGCACCGCGGCATGGTGATGAAGGAACTGCAGCGCCCCGAAGACGCGCTGGTGAGCTTTTCGCGCGCCGCCGAACTGCGCGACGAGCCCTGGGCCCACAACTATCGCGGCCTGGTGCTGGACGAACTGGGCCGGTACGAAGAAGCGCTGGAAAGCTTCCGCCGGGCGGTGGCGGGCGATGATGAAAACCCGCTGGCCCATAGCAATTGCGGCCATGCGCTGGTGCGGCTGCAGCGCCATGCCGAGGCCATTCCCCATTTCGAGAAAGCTGTGGCGATGAAGCCGGACGAAGCGGGGCTGCATTATAATCTCGCCGAGCCTTTGAAGCAGCTGGGGCGGGGGGAAGATGCGCTCGCCTGCTATGACCGCGCCATCGCGCTGGCGCCGGAAATGGCCAACGCCCATGTCAATCGCGGCCTGGTGTTGACCTATCTGGGCCGGGCCGAAGAGGCGCTGGCGGCGTTTGACCAGGCGATCGCACTGGAACCGGATTCGCTGGGCGCCCATATGGGCCGCAGCGGCGCCCTGGTGGGCGGCGGCAGGGCCGAGGAGGCCCTGGCCTACAATCGCGAACTGGCGCGCAATCCCCGCTTCAAGGCCGAAGCCGACTTCCACAGCGCTATCCTGCACCTGCAGCGGGGCGAGTGGGAGGAAGGCTGGACGTTCTATGAGGCGCGCCGGACAATGGAGCGCCCCACCGAGACGCGCAGCTATCCCAAGCCCGAATGGCTTGGCGAAGGTCCGCTGCAAGGCAAGACGCTCTATGTCTACGGCGAGCAGGGCATGGGCGACCAGTTCCTGTTCTCGCGCTATCTTCCGCTGGCGCGCCGCGCCGGCGCGAAGGTGATCTTCTCGCCCAAGGACAATCTGCGCCGGTTTTTCGCCGGCCAGGACCTGGCCGACGAACTCAGGCCCTGGCAGGCCGCGCCGGACGATTTCGATTTTCACCTGCCGCTGGCCAGCATGCCGCTGGCTTTCGGCACCCGCCCCGACACCATCCCAGCCGACATCCCCTATCTGCAGGCCGAAGCTGCGCTGGTGGCGAAATGGCGCGCGCGCATCGGCACGCAGGGTTTCCGGATCGGCATCTGCTGGGCCGCCAGTCCCGATATCTTCCAGGGCCTCGACCGTTCCTTCCCGCTGCGCGCCTGTGCCAGCCTGGCCGCCCTGCCCGGCGTCCGCCTGATCAGCCTGCAGAAGCTGGACGGCCTGGCCGAACTGGACGGCCTGCCGGAGGGCATGACGGTGGAGACGCTGGGCGAAGATTTCGACGCCGGACCGAACGCCTTCGTCGATACCGCCGCCGCGATGGCCTCGCTCGACCTGATCATCAGCTGCGACACTTCGGTGGCGCACCTGGCCGGCGCCCTGGGCCGTCCGGTCTGGACGGCACTGAAACGCAATGCGGAATGGCGCTGGATGCTGCAGGACACCACCACCCCCTGGTACCCGACCATGACGCTGTTCCGGCAGGCGCAATATGGCGACTGGGCACCGGTCTTCGCCGCCATGCATGACCGCCTCGCCGCCCTGCTGGACAAGGCGTGATCCCCGCTTTCACCGCCAGCGACTTTATTGCCGCAGATTGGGGCACCAGCCGCCTGCGGCTGTTTCTCTGCAGCGGCGACGGCGCCGTGCTGGCGCGGCGCCAAGGCCCCGGCATTGCCGAGGCGGGCGCCCGCGCCGCGGAGATTTTCGCGGGCCTCACCGCCGACTGGGACAAGAGCCTGCCCGCTTTGCTCAGCGGCATGGTGGGCTCCACCATCGGCTGGCGCGAAGCGCCGTACCGCGCCTGTCCCGCCGCGCCTGCCGCCATCGCGGAGGCGGCGCTGCGTTTTGAAGCAGATGGGCGGGCCATCGCCATCGTCCCCGGCCTGTCCTGCACCAATGCCAGCGGCCTGTTCGACGTCATGCGGGGCGAGGAAACCCAGCTTCTGGGCGCGCTGCGCCTCAAGCCGCAATTCGCGCGGGGCCGACATCTTTTCTGCCTGCCCGGCACCCATGCCAAATGGGCGCTGGTGGAAGACGGCGCCGTGATCCGCTTCCAGACCGCGCTGTCGGGCGAACTCTTCGCGCTGCTCTCCCAGCACAGCGTGCTGGCGCGTGGCGCGGGCGACGCCGATCCCGGCAGCGCCGCCTTTGCCGCCGGGGCGGCGGCGGCACAAAATGAAGCGGGCCTGCTGCATCTTCTGTTCAGCACCCGCAGCCGCCAGCTCAGCGGCGAGATCGCCAGGGAAGACGCCGCCTCCTATCTCTCTGGCCTGATCGTGGGGGCGGAGGTCGAAGCGGCGCTGCGCCTGTTCGCGCCGCAAGGCCAGATCGTGCTGGTCTGCACCCCGGCGCTGGCGGCGCTGTATCAGGCGGTGCTGGCGCGCCATGCCCTGGGCGCCACCGTGCTGGACGGCGACGAGGCCGTGCTGGCGGGGCTTTGTTTCCTTCACTCTCAACTGTTCGCCCACCCACAGGGATAAAGTTGCCATGAGCGATCTTCTCGACCAGCTTCCCATCGTCGCCATCCTGCGGGGCGTGACGCCCGCGCGTGTCGAAAAGGTGGCAGAGGCGATCTTCGCGGCGGACATCCGCGCCATCGAGGTGCCGCTGAACTCGCCCGAACCGTTCAAGAGCATCGCCTTGCTGGCGAAACGTTTCGGCGGCGACGCCCTCACCGGCGCGGGCACCGTCACCAGCCCCGCCGATGTCGACCGTGTCGCCGAGGCGGGCGGCAAGCTGGCAGTCTCGCCCCACACCGACGCCGCCGTGATCCGCCGCGCGGTGGAAAAGGGCCTGCATCCCATGCCCGGCATCATGACGCCCAGCGAAGCCTATGCGGCGCTGAACGCGGGTGCGCGCGACCTCAAGCTGTTTCCCGCCACCAGCCTTGGCATCGGCCATCTCAAGGCCATGCTGGTGATCCTGCCGCCGGCCGCGAAAATCTATGCCGTGGGCGGGGTCAATCCGGCCAACATGAAGGAATGGCGCGCGGCGGGCGCGGCGGGCTTCGGCCTGGGCAGCGACCTGTTCAAACCCGACTATGACGATGCCGAGATCGCGCGCCGGGCCAAGGCCGCGGTCGCGGCCTTCCGCGCGGCTTCCTAGAACGTCACCCAGACGCCGCCGCGCCAATAGCCGCGGCCGGGGTGATAATCGTGCCAGTGACGGTCGGTGCCCCAGCTCTGGTGGAAATACCAGTCGTCGGGATGGAACGTGTATCCGGCGCCCGGATAGCGGTAGCGGCTTTCGGTGTGCCAGCAATCGCCTTCGCGGTTGCAGACGACATAGGCGCTGGCGCTGCCGGTGAAGACGGCGACGCCCGTGATACCGAGGATCGCGGTGGTGATGGCGGGCAAGGCAAGCTTCCTGAGACCCATGGACGGCTCCTTTTTCTGACAGCAGGAGAACGCAAGTTCCCCGCCGCCGGTGCCGCCGCGCTGTTTTAAAACTTCGTCAGGTTCCGGAAAGTCCCGCCGCGCCTACCAGTTGGTGAAAGACCCGTCCGGGCGGTGATTCATCTGGATGGGCATGAACTTTTCCGTCCATTCGCCCACCAGCTTCAGCGGCTTGGTGTCCAGCGTCACGCCCAGGCCGGGGCGGTCGTTGGGATAGAGCTTGCCGTTCTTGAAGTCATAGGATTCCGGCAGATGCGCCCAGGGGCGGCGGCCGGCGCCCGTCATCTCCATCAGCGCCACGACGGAGGTGGCGGTGAGGCAATGCACCAGGGACGTCTCGCCGATGGGGCCGGTGAAGTGCGGGATCATGCCGACGAAATTGGTTTCGGCCAGGGCGCAAATCTTCATGAACTCGGTGATGCCGCCGACATTGGGCGAGGTGACGCGGGCATAATCGATCAACTGGTTCTCGATCAGGGTGGCGATGTCCCACTTGGCGCCATACTCCTCGCCCACCGCGATCGGGACATGGGTGCGAGGGCGGATAGTGCGATAGACCTCGGTATTCTCGGTGCGCACCAGGTCTTCCACGAAATAGGGCTTCAGCGGCTGGATCAGGTCGCACAGGGTGATGGCGTCCTGGGGATCGAGTTCCTGGTGGAAGTCGATGGCCCAGCCGCCCGAACCCGCGCCCTTGAACAGCAACTGACAGTCGGCGGCGATCTGGTCCACCTTCTTGAAGCGGTCCATTTCGGGGCCACCGCCGCCCAGGGCATGGCGATAGGCGCGGAAGCCTTCGCCGACGCAGGCGCGGGCCGCGTCTTCCAGCGTGCCGCCCTGCGGCGTGGGATAGCCGGTGGCATAGCATTCGACGTAATCGCGCGCCTTGCCGCCCAGAAGCTGCCACACCGGCACGCCCAGCGCCTTGCCCTTGATATCCCACAGCGCCAGGTCGATGGCGCCCAGCGCATGCTGCTTCTCGTGCCCCGCCGGATAGAAATAGCCGCGGAACATCTGCTGCCACAGCTGCTCGGTACGGAAGGGATCGGAACCGATCAGCATCTCGGCGACCTGCTGCATGGTGTCGTGGCTGCCGCCTTCGCCGACGCCGATCAGGCCGGACGCCGTTTCCACCGTGACGATGTTGGTGCTTTGGTTGAAGGTGGGCTGGTGGCTGACGTCATTGCCGCCGCGCCCCGCCGCATCGGCGCCGGTGGTGTAGTAGCGGATGCGCTTGATGGTGTCTTTCGGCAGGCCCAGCGCCTCGGCGGACGGCGCGGCCCAGAGCGGCGCGGTGGCGGCGGACGCGGCCAGCCCGGCCATCAGCTTGCGGCGGTTGATGTTCATGATGCGTCCCCTGCCCTGTTTTCGTTTGCGAAGAGATTAGGAGGGGAGCGGAAGGCGCGCAATCCGCTACGGAATGGGAATTAGCAGCCCCGCGCTGATGCCCAGCGACTGTTCATGGCCATGGCCGAAGCCGTAATCGTAACTGGGCTCCAGATAGAGACCGAATTTGCGGGCGGGCCAGGGCCAGAACATGAAATCCAGCGCGGCTTCGGCGGCGACGGTGTCGCTGGTGCCGCCGCGCGTGATGGTGTGGGCCCATTGCGGCCCGACGCCGAACATGAATTCGACCGTATCGGACAGGGTGTAGGGCTTCTTGAACAGGAAATCGGCATCCCATTCGGTCTGGCCGCGGCTGAACAAAGTGGTGACGCCGCCTTCCAGCTCCAGCACATCCGGGATGGGCGTGGTTTCCACCGCGAAACTGGGGCCGAAGCTGGAGCCGCCTTTCAGCCCCCAGGAGGCCGCGCCGCCCAGTTCGATGATCGCGGAGGGCTCGCTGTCTTCGGCGTGGGCGAAGGTGGGGATGGCGAAGACGATCAGAGTGACGAAATGGAATCGCTTCATGAGAGCCCCCTGCTTTGCGCGAGCCTAGCACGGCTTTGCCCGCGTCGTGATTGCCATGGCCCACCAGGTATCGGCCATCCAGGGCAGCGAGCGCGTACGGACGTCCTGCGAGGGGAAGGGAACCCAGGCTGGAAAGATCGAGCCCGGTTCCAACAGCCTGGGTCCCCTCCCCTCGCCCCGCATCTGGCGATGCGGAGCTCGCCGGGGATGACAGCGGTGAAGCGGCTAAATTGCTATCGGTGCCTTGATCGAGGGATGCGCCTGATAATTCTCCAGCGTGAAATCCTCGAACTTGAACGCGAAGATGTCCTTCACATCCGGGTTCAGCCGCATGGCCGGCAGCGGCAGCGGTTCGCGCGACAACTGTTCTTTCGCCTGGTCGATGTGGTTCAGGTAGAGATGCGCGTCGCCGAAGCTGTGCACGAAGTCGCCCGGCTGCAGCCCCGTCACCTGCGCCACCATCAAGGTCAGCAGCGCATAGGAAGCGATGTTGAACGGCACGCCCAAAAATATGTCGGCGCTGCGCTGGTAGAGCTGGCAACTCAGCTTGCCGTTCGCGACATAGAACTGGAACAGGCAGTGACAGGGCGGCAGCGCCATCTTGGGAATGTCGGCCGGATTCCAGGCGGTGACGATCAGGCGGCGGGAATCCGGATTGCGCTTGATATCGGCAATGAGATTGCTGATCTGGTCGATGGTGCCATCGGTCTGGCTAGGCCAGCTGCGCCACTGATAGCCATAGACCGGGCCAAGCTCGCCATTGGCGTCGGCCCATTCGTCCCAGATGGTGACGCCATGCTCCTGCAGCCAGCGCACATTGGTATCGCCGCGCAGGAACCAGAGCAGTTCATAGATGATCGACTTCAGGTGCAGCTTCTTGGTCGTGACCATGGGGAAACCCGCCGACAGGTCGAAGCGCATCTGGTGGCCGAACAGCGAGCGGGTGCCGGTGCCGGTGCGGTCGGTCTTTTCCGTACCCGTTTCCAGGGCAAGCCGCAGCAGATCAAGATATTGGCGCATTTTGAAGGGGTTCCCGCGCGACTCCAGCGCACTTCTTTTTTTAACCCCCACCACCTATATTGTGAAGGTCATCCGGGCTTGCCCGGGCGACTATGGCGATAAACGGCAGTGTAATAAGCGGCTCGGACCCGGGGGCGGTACCCGGCGCCTCCACCATAAGCCCACTTTTCCCCTGCGGGATTGAGCGGGTTTCTGTGGGGGCGAAACAGGATCGACGAACGTGTAAAGGCTGTTCCTTTTGCCCGGTATGGTTCCGCCGTCATCGGACTATTGTTTAGGTGCCAACGATAATGAAATGGCCCTCGCTGCCTAACTACGGTTAGCCAAGCGCGGTTTCGGGAGTTGCACCGGGCAACAGAAGCAGCTCCCACTTTTACACCCGGTTTGCGGTCAAACTCCCTATTTTTTAAGGCGCTCCGGCTCTCGCCTGCGCGCTGCGGGTGTCCGGGCACGCTTGGCTTTTCTTAGGAGCGGAGCGAATAGAAAAGCTGGCGCAAGCGAACCCGCGCAGCAGGCGAGACGACAGAATCACCCACCACTGAATTCCCATTGCTTACTTTCTGGCGACCCGCCAGCTTTCGCCCTTGCGGCCACGGAAGGCACCGATGGCGGCCAGGATGCAGACGGCGCCGCCCGCGCTCACCGCCCAGTGGCTGCCCACCCGCTCGGCCAGCCAGCCCAGCGCCAGCGAGCCGAACGGCATCACCCCCATGAAGGCCATGGCATAGAGCGCCACCACCCGCCCGCGCATATCGTCGCGCGCCAGGGTCTGGATGATGGTGTTGGTCGAGCCGCCCAGCAGCATCAGGCTGAAAGCGGTGGGAAACAGCAGCGCCAGCGAGACGCCGAACCAGCGCGACTGGGAAAACAGGATCAGGAACGCGCCCAGCGCCAGCGCCGCCGCCACCGGCGTGGCCAGCAGATGCCGGTCGGGCACCCGCGCCAGCGCATAGGCGCCCAGCAAGGCGCCGCCGCCCACCGCGCTGTAGAGCAGCCCCAGACCTTCGCTGCCCTGGTGCAGCACATCGCGGGCGAAAGCGGGCAGCAGCGACAGATAGGCGGCGCCGAAGGCCGAACAGAGCGCGATCAGCACCAACGAGGCGCGGATTTCGCGCGTCCGCCAGGCATAGGCGAAGCCCTGGCGGATCGCCTTCAGCGCATCGGCATGGACGCGTGGGGTGCGGGCCGGAAAGGTCATCAGCGCCAGACCCGCCAGCACCGCTGCATAGGAGACGGCGTCGAGGCCGAAGCACCAGCCCACTCCCACCACCGCGATCAGCAGCCCGCCCAGCGCCGGGCCCAGGATGCGGGCCAGGTTGAACATCATGGAATTGAGCGAGATGGCGTGGCGCAGGTCGGCCTTGCCCACCATCTCCACCGTCATCGACTGGCGGATGGGAACGTCGAAGGCGTTGACCAGTCCCTGGAACAGCGCCAGCGCCACGATCTGCCAGACCCGGATCGTGCCGGTCAGCGTCAGCACCGCCAGCGCCAGCGACTGCAGCATCGCCAGGCTCTGGGTGATCAGCAGCATGCGGCGGCGCTCGAAGCGGTCGGAGATCATGCCGCCAAAGGCCGAGAAGAAAAACACCGGCACCTGGCCGGCGAAGGAGACCACGCCCAGCAGCAGCGGCGAATGGGTGAGGCTGTAGACCAGCCAGCCCTGCGCCACATTGGTGATCCAGGTGCCCATCAGCGAAGTCAGTTGTCCGGCGAAGAACAGCCGGTAATTGCGGTGGCGGAAGACGGTGAGAAAGGCGAAGGAACCGCCTGTGGCGGCTTGGCGATCCTGCGCCGCTTGCGCGGGCGTCACTTCGGGCGGTGGCGCTTCCACCGGCTGGCTTGGCGCGATGCGATCCCGCGGGATCAGGGGCGCTTCGGGCATGTCCTCGGGCAGGACGGCATCCACCGCGCGGGGCTGATCGGGGCTTGTCATATGGTCCGGGCATAGACCCTGGCGGGGCCCGCCTCAAGCACGGCGCGGATGAAATTTCCGCAGCCTGGTCAAGGGTTCCGCGATGTTTCTTTTTGCGTCAAATTCGACCGAAGCGCACGATTGACTTGAGCCGCGCCCGGCTTAGTCTTCCGCCCATATGGCGAAGGACTTCATCGGCTACCAGGCTTTGACCGACTCGGCGCTGCGCGGCGTCGTGCGCGAATCCCTGCGCCGGATCGAAAAGTCGGGCCTGATCGGGGCGCACCACTTCTATCTCACCTTCAAGACCCATGGTGAAGGCGTCGATATTCCGGACTTCCTCAAGGAACAATATCCGGACGAAATGACCATCATCATCCAGCACCAGTATTGGGCGCTGAAGGTGCGGGACGATTACTTCGAGGTGACGCTGACCTTCAAGAAGCTGCCGGCGCCGCTGCACATTCCCTTCGCCGCCCTCACCGCCTTCTTCGATCCGGGGGTGCAGTTCGGGTTGCAGTTCCGCGAACAGGGCGAAGGCAAGGCCAGCACCAGCCCAGTGGTGGTGCCCGCGCCCATGGCCGAGTCGCCCGAAACCAGCGCCGACGATGCCCCCGACCCCGTGGTCGTGTCGGACAAGCCGGCCGCCGGCGAGGTCGTCAGCCTCGACTCTTTCCGCAAGAAATAGTACCCGGACGGCCTGTTCCTTCAGGGGCGCCGCCATGACCAAAACCCGCACCGAAACCGATACCTTTGGCCCCATCGAAGTGGACGCCAGCCGCTATTGGGGCGCGCAGGCCCAGCGATCCTTGAGCAACTTCAAGATCGGCTGGGAAAAGCAGCCCGCCGCCATCGTCCGCGCCCTGGGGATCATCAAGCGCGCCGCCGCCGAAACCAACATGACGCTGGCCGGCCTGGACAAGACCATCGGCGAGACCATCATCGCCGCCGCCCAGGAAGTGATCGACGGCAAGCTGAACGATCATTTTCCCTTGTCGGTGTGGCAGACCGGTTCGGGCACCCAGTCGAACATGAACGCCAATGAAGTGATCTCCAACCGCGCCATCGAGATGCTGGGCGGGGTGATGGGCTCCAAGAAGCCGGTCCATCCCAACGATCATGTCAATATGAGCCAGTCGTCCAACGACACCTATCCCACCGCCATGCATGTGGCGGCGGCGGAAGAGGTGGTGCGGACGCTGATCCCCGCACTGACGCACCTGCTGGCGGCGCTGGACGCCAAGGCCGACGCCTGGAAGGCCATCATCAAGATCGGCCGCACCCATACGCAGGACGCGACGCCGATCACGCTGGGGCAGGAATTCTCCGGCTATGCCCAGCAGGTGCGGAACGGGATCGAGCGCATCGAGCAGACCCTGCCCAAGCTGATGCAGCTGGCCCAGGGCGGCACCGCTGTCGGCACCGGCCTGAACGCGCCCATCGGGTTTGACAAGATGGTGGCCGCGCGCATCGCCGCCATCACCGGCCTGGATTTCACCACCGCCCCCAACAAGTTCGAGGCCCTGGCCGCCCACGACGCCATGGTGTTCAGCCATGGCGCCATCAACACGGTGGCGGCGTCGCTGTTCAAGATCGCCAACGACATCCGCCTGCTGGGTTCAGGGCCGCGTTCGGGCCTGGGCGAACTGGCGCTGCCGGAGAATGAGCCAGGCTCCTCGATCATGCCAGGCAAGGTCAACCCGACCCAGTGCGAGGCGCTGACCCAGGTCTGCGTCCAGATCTTCGGCAACAACGCGGCGCTCACCTTCGCCGACAGCCAGGGCCATTTCGAACTCAACGTCTACAATCCGGTGATGGCCTACAATTTCCTGCAGTCGGTGAAACTGATGTCCGACGCGGCGGTGTCGTTCACGGACAATTGCGTTATCGGCATCCAGCCGCGCCTGGACAACATCAAGGCCGGGCTGGACCACTCGCTGATGCTGGTGACGGCGCTGGCGCCGAAGATCGGCTATGACAATGCCGCCAAGATCGCCAAGACCGCGCACAAGAACGGCACCACCCTGAAGGAAGAAGCGGTGGGCGGCGGCTATGTCACGGCGGAGGAATTCGACGCCGTGGTCCGGCCGGAAGACATGACCGCGCCGCGCTAGCGTGAGCAAGACCAGCCGCATCGTCGCCGCGCCGGGGCACTACATCATCCGCGACGATGAGAGCGGCAAGGTCAGCTACTGGCAGGGCGAGTATCACCAGAGCGCCGCCGACAGCGTGGGCGTTTCCACCGCCGACTATATCCACGCCATGTATTTCTTCCTGATGCAGGCGCAGGCCAAGGACGTGCTGATGATTGGCTGCGGCGGCGGCACGCTGGCCACCATGCTGCAGCGCTCGGGCGTGAAGGTGACGGTGGTGGACCTGCACCGCTTCAGCTTCACCATCGCCCGCAAATATTTCCAGTTGCCCGACAGCGTGACCTGCCATGTGGCCGATGGCATCGCCTGGCTGCGGCAGAACCGCCAGCGCTTCGACGCCATCGTGCTGGATGCCTTTGGCGGCGACGGCATGCCCCAGACCTTCCGGACCGCCGCCTTCTTCAAGCTGGCGAAATCGCGGCTGGTGGCGCGGGGTGGACTGTTCCTGATGAATGTGATCGTCGATGGCGATGAAGACAGGGTGCCCGACGATCTGGTGCGGCGGATGCGGCGGCATTGGACGCGCGTCCGCCTGCTGGACACCGATGGCTGGATCGACCGCAATGCCGTGATCGCGGCGGGTGCCGTCACAAATCTGCAAAAGCCGAAAGTGCTGATGCCGCCCCGCCCCGGTGGCGCGAAACTGGCGCGGCAGCTGGATATTCTGGACTGGCGGCCCATTAGAATGGAAAAGGGCCGCTAAGGTGCCGCCATGCTGAAGAAGAAATCCTTCTCCCTCTGCGGCCATCGCACCAGCGTGGCGCTGGAACCCGAATTCTGGGTTGTGCTGGAAGCGGCGGCCGCCGGCAGCAGCCTGGCGGCGCTGGTCGGGCAGGTCGACAGCCAGCGTGGGACGCGCCCCCTGGCCAGCGCATTACGCCTGCACGCTCTTGCCCTGGTGCGCAGCGGGGCCTAGTTTTTTCGCGATGCTGACCCTTTATCACCACCCTCGCACCCGCTCCTCGCGCTTCATCTTCCTGCTGGAAGAATTGGGCGCGCCCTATGAGATTCACCGCATCGCCAATCTGCGCCGCCCTGACGGCAGCGGTGGCGTCGATCCGGAAAACCCCCATCCCCATGGCAAGTCGCCGGCGCTGAAGGATGGCGAGACGCTGGTGTTCGAATCCAGCGCCATCGCGCTCTATCTCACCGACAAGTTCACCCAGAACGGCATCGGCCCGGTGGTGGGCGATCCCAAGCGCGGCGCCTATGTCTCGTGGCTGGCCTATTACGCGGGCGTGATGGAGCCGGCCTGGATGAGCGCCTACATGAAATGGGAAATCCCCCGCGGCACGGCGGGCTGGGTGAAGACCGACGAGGTGATGGGGTTTGTCAACGCCACGCTGGAAAAAGGCTCCTATATCCTGGGCGAGACATTCAGCGCCGTGGACATTCTGATCGCCACCACCTTCAAGATGTTCCTGGGAAGCCCCCTGCTGGCGCCGACGCCGCTGCTGGAAAGCTATGTCAAGCGGGTCACCGGCCGGCCCGCGCATGCCCGGGCGCAGGCGAAAGAGAATGGCTGAAATCATCAATCTCAGGCAGGCCCGCAAGGCGAAAGCCCGCGCCGAGAAGGACAAGACGGCTGCGGCCAACCGTGTGGCGCACGGCACGCCCAAGACGCTGCGGAACTTGACGAAAGCCAAGGCGGAAAAGGAGCTTTCGGCGCTGGAATCCAAGAAGCTGGATGGCGACAGCTAGCCACTTTCGGTCTGGGTGGCCCGCATTCGCGGGCCATGACATTTGGGGCTCGGCGTTCTAATATCGTTCTCATGCTTCCTGAATCGTGTTTTTGCCCCATGAGCGCCCACTCATGAGTAACTTTGGCGACCGCTATTCCGATCCGCTGGACTCTGCTTTCGGCGTCGGCGACACCACGCCCCCGGTGCCGCGCGAGCCGGAATATCTCAAGGGCCTGAACCCCGAGCAGCGGCTGGCGGTGGAAACCGTCGATGGTCCCGTGCTGGTGCTGGCGGGCGCGGGCACCGGCAAGACCCGCGTGCTGACGACGCGGCTGGCGCATATCCTGGCCACCCGCCGCGCCTGGCCGGGACAGATGCTGTGCGTCACCTTCACCAACAAGGCCGCCCGCGAGATGAAGGAGCGCATCGGCGCGCTCATTGGCGGCGTGGTCGAAGGCATGCAGTGGCTGGGCACCTTCCACTCCATCGGCGCCAAGATGCTGCGCCGCCATGCCGAGCTGGCGGGGCTGAAATCCAATTTCACCATCCTGGACACCGACGACCAGCTGCGCCTGATGAAGCAGCTGATCGAGGCCGAAGGCGTGGACGAAAAGCGCTGGCCGGCGCGCACCCTGGCCTCGATGATAGATGGCTGGAAGAACCGCGGCCTGCGGCCCGACGATGTTTCCGACGGCGAAGGCCAGGGCTACGCCTTCGGCAAGGGCAAGCTGCTGTACCGCCAGTATCAAGATCGCCTGAAGGCGCTGAACGCGGCCGATTTCGGCGACCTGCTGCTGGAAACGCTGCACATCCTGAAGACCCATCCCGACATCCTGGCCGATTACCGCGACCGTTTCCGTTACATGCTGGTGGACGAATACCAGGACACCAATGTGGTGCAGTATCTGTGGCTGAAGCTGCTGGCGGCGCCCCCAAAAGATGGAATGGGGGGCAATGTCTGCGTCGTGGGCGATGACGACCAGTCGATCTATGGCTGGCGCGGCGCCGAAGTGGAAAACATATTGCGCTTCGAGCGCGACTTCCCCGGTGCCAAGGTGATCAGGCTGGAGCGCAATTACCGCTCCACCGCCGTCATCCTGGGCGCAGCGTCGGGCCTGATCGCCGCCAACAAGGGACGGCTGGGCAAGACGCTGTGGACCGAAGGCGATCCCGGCGAGAAGATCAAGGTCGAAGGCGTCTGGGACGCCGAGGAAGAAGCCCGCAACGTCGCCGCCGAGGCGGAAGACCTGCACCGCCAAGGGCACACCTATCACCAGATGGCGATCCTGGTGCGGGCCTCGTTCCAGATGCGCGAGTTTGAAGACCGCTTCATCACGCTTGGCCTGCCCTATCGCGTCATTGGCGGCCCGCGCTTCTATGAGCGGGCGGAAGTGCGCGACGCCATGGCCTATCTGCGCCTGATCGCGCAGGGCGATGACGACCTGGCCTTCGAGCGCATCGTCAACAAGCCCAAGCGCGGCATTGGCGATGCCAGCGTGGCATCGCTTCATTCCTATGCCCGCGCCCGGCAGCTGCCGCTTTTGGCGGCGGCGCGCGAGATCGCCGACACCGACGAACTGCCGCCCAAGGCGCGCAAGGCGCTGGCGGAACTGACGGGAAATTTCGCGCGCTGGATGCAGACCGCGAAAGTGCTGCCGCACACCGAACTGGCGGAAATGGTGCTGGAGGAAAGCGGCTATACCGACATGCTGAAGGCCGACAAATCGGCGGAAGCGCCGGGGCGGCTGGACAACCTCAAGGAATTCGTCCGCTCGATGGAAAGTTTTGAATCGCTGGCGGGCTTTCTGGAACATGTCTCGCTGGTGATGGAGATCGCGCAGGATGAAAGCGGCGACCGCATCAACCTGATGACCCTGCATGCTGCCAAGGGACTGGAATTCGACACGGTGTTTTTGCCCGGCTGGGAAGAAGGCCTGTTCCCCAGCCAGCGCACCATGGACGAAAATGGCCTGGCGGGGCTGGAGGAAGAGCGGCGGCTGGCCTATGTCGGGCTGACGCGGGCCAAGAAGCGGGTGCGCGCCTCGTTCGCCGCCAATCGCCGGGTGCATGGCAGTTGGCAGAGCGCCCTGCCTTCGCGCTTCCTGAAGGAAATTCCCGAAAGCCATGTCGAGATGGTGGTCGATGACGGCTTCTATGGCGGCGCCGCGGCGTTCCGCGACAATGCCGGCGAGGCTTCGTTCGGCAGTTCTTACGATTCACCGGGCTGGAAACGGGCCCAGGCCAACAAGGCCAGCGCCGGTTACGCCCGCCCCCGCCCGCCCATGATCGAAGCCCAGGCCTGGTCGGTGCAAACCTCCGATCCCGGCGCGTCTGCCTATACAAAAGGCGACCGCGTCTTCCACCAGAAATTCGGCTATGGCCGCATCAGCTTCGTGGAAGGCAACAAGCTCACCGTCAATTTCGACAAGGCGGGCGAGAAGCGGGTGATCGACCAGTTTGTGAGCCGGGCGTAGCACTCACTGAACGTGCAGCGTCATCAGCACGAACGTCCCGTCTGTCACGGCTTTGTGCGGCAGGCCCTTGGGCACATAGATGAAGTCGCCCGCCTTCATGAAATGATCGGTGGCGCCGATCATTTCGTCGCCGTCGATATTGGCGCCGGTGTCCTTGGGGTTGGTGACGGTGCCGCCGGTGGGAATATTGCCTTCGCCAGCGATCACATACATGAACTCGCCATCATTCTTGTGGACCGAGGCGATGCCCTTGGGCGAACGGTATTCCAGCCCGGCGCGGATGGTGCCCAGCGACAGCAGCGTGTCGCCGGAGAAGAAGCGGGCCGCGCCGGGCAGCGCCGCCTTCGCCTTCTCGATCATCGCCGGAATCTCTGCCGCATGGGTGATCAGCTTTGGCGCGCCGCGGCCAGCCGGGGCGGCCGCATGCGGAATGGTCATGGTCGCCAGCACCAGCGCGCCGCTGTCGGGCAAGAGCATGTGGGGTGTGTTTTCCGGCACCAGGATGAAGTCGCCCCTGGCGATATGCTGGGCCGTGCCGCCGTCGATGCCCGGCATGGCGGCTGTGGTCATCGTGCCGCCGGTGGTGAGCGTGCCCGCTCCCTCCAGCACGATCATCAACTCGGCCTGGGTGGGATGCACGGCGGCGGGCGCCTTGCCGACGCGATGCTCCAGGCTCAGCACATAGCCATCGGCGGCGATGATGGTCTGCTTGGAATTGGGCTGGCCGTCTTGCGCGGCGGCGGCCTTGGCCGATAGCGCCTGCACCTGCGCGGCACTGACAATCGTGGCGGGGGCGGGTCCCTGCGCCAGGGCGGGTGCGGCCAAGGTGGCCAGCGCGGCCGCAAGGAAGAATTTTCGCATGGGTCTTTCCCTTATTGCGCCGTCATCGGCATGTGCAGCGTTATCGCAACGAAGCGGCCGCCCTGCACCGCGGTGATCCAATGCGGTACACCCGCCGGCACCAGGATGTAATCACCCTTCGCCAGTTTGCGCGTGTCTCCACCATTGACCGCGGTGCCGGAAAGATTGGTGCCGGTGGCTTTCGGATTCACCAGCGTGCCGCCCATGACAAAGGTGCAGCCGCCATCGGTCACATAAATCAGTTCGGCCTGCGTCGTGTGCACCGAAGGCGGGGTGGCGCCGGTGCGGTATTCCAGCTGCACCGGATAGGTCCCGACCCTGGCTATCACCTCCACCGTGTTGGTGTCGTCGCCCTTGTGCTCGGCCTTGGCCTTGGCCATCGCCTGCTCCACATCGGCGGCGGAAGCGTAAAGGACCGGCGGGGGTGGCGCCGCCTGTCCGAAAGCGGGCGCGGCAATGACGGCGAAAAAGGCGGCGAGCAGCAGTGGCTTCATGACGTTCCCCCGGTCCGGCTGTGGTATGCGTTGACGCCCCGAGGCTAGCACGGCATACCCCCGCCATGACAAATCCCCCGCTCTGGAAAGCTTCTGTCGCGTTGCCCAAGGCCGAAGCGCCCGATGTCGCCGCCGCGCTGGAACTGGAAGGCAGCGGCCAGGCCGTGCTGATCGCCGAGGACCCCTTCGCCGACGGCGCCGTGGTGGAAGCTCTGTACACGGAAGAACCCGACGCCGCCTGGCTGTCGAAGATCACCGGCCGCGACGTGATCGTGGCGCCCCTGCCCGACCAGGACTGGATCCGCCTGTCCCAGGAAGGTTTGCCGCCGGTGCGGGCCGGGCGCTTCTTCGTCTATGGCGCGCATGATGCCGGCAAGGTGCCGCATGGCGTGATCCCGATGAAGATCGAGGCGGGGCTGGCTTTCGGCACCGGCCATCACGAAACCACGGCGCTGTGCCTGGAAGCCTTGTCGGAACTGGCACGCGGCCAGGCCGCCTTCCAGAACGTGCTGGATCTGGGCACGGGCACCGGCCTGCTGGCCATCGGCGCCGCCAAGCTGTGGAAGAAGCGGGTGCTGGCGTCGGACATTGATCCGGTGGCCGTCGAAGTGACACGACAGAATGCCCGCGCCAACGGCGTGGCGCCTTGGGTTCTGGCGGCGGTGGCCGACGGGCTGGAAAACCCGCTGCTGAAGAATGGCACACCCTATGACCTGCTGATCGCCAACATCCTGGCCGGGCCGCTGACGCGGCTGGCGCCATCAATCACCCGCGCCCTGGCGCCGGGCGGCACGCTGCTGCTGTCGGGCCTGCTGCGAAACCAGGAATTGCTGGTGACCAGCTTCTATCCCCGCCTGCGGCTGAAGGAACGCCGCCGCATGGGGCCTTGGTCTGCGCTGGTGCTGGAAAAGCCATAAGGCTAGGCTTGGGGCATGAACCAGCATGTCCCCTTCCAGAGTTTCGACGAGGTCTCCGACAAGGCGCAATGCGCCCCGCGCCTGGCCATGCTGCGGGCCGAACTGAAGGCGCGCGGACTGGATGGTTTCGTCGTGCCGCACAGCGACGCGCAACAGGACGAATATCTGTCGCCCCATGACGAGCGCCTGGCCTGGCTGACCGCCTTTACCGGCTCGGCCGGCGCGGCGGTGGTACTGGCCGACAAAGCCGCCGTCTTTGTCGATGGCCGCTATACCCTGCAGGTGCAGGTGCAGACCGATCTGTCGCTGTTCGAACCGCGCGACCTGGTGGCGGAAGGGCCCCAGGGCTGGCTGCCCGCGCAACTGGCAAAGGGCGCGAAGCTGGGCTTCGATCCCTGGCTGCATACCGCCAATGGCGTGGCGCACCTGAAGAGCGCCTGCGACAAGGCGGGCGCGACGCTGCTGGCGGTGCAGAGCAATCCCATCGACGCGGTGTGGGCCGACCAGCCGCCGCCGCCGCGCAAACCGGCGGTGCCGCATGCCTTCAATTTGTCGGGCGAAAATGCCGATGCCAAGCGGCTGCGGCTGGCCACAGCGTTGAAGGCGCATGGGGCGCAGGCGGCGGTGGTGACGATGGCGGACTCGGTTTGCTGGCTGCACAATATCCGTGGGCAAGACCTGCCGCACACCCCCTTCGCGCTGGGCTTCGCCATTCTGCATGACGATGCCACCAGCGAACTGTTTTTGGCGGCGGAAAAGCGCAGCCCCGAACTGGCGGCGCATCTGGGCGAAGACGTGCGGCTGCGCGACTCGGCGGAATTCGAAGGCGCGCTGGACGCCCTGAAAGGCAAGACGGTGCTGGCCGACCCCGCGACCGCGGCCAGTGCCATCCTCGACCGGCTGAGCCGCATGGGGGCGCGGGTATTGCGCGCGCCCGATCCTTGTGCCCTGCCCAAGGCCTGCAAGAATCCGCTGGAAGTGGAAGGCATGCGCAAGGCGCACTTGCGCGACGGCGCGGCGCTGTCGACCTTCCTCGCCTGGTTCGCGGTGGCGTCGGCGAACGGCACCCTCACCGAGATCGACGCGGCGCAAAAGCTGGAAGGCTTTCGCGCCGCCACCGGCTGCCTGAAAGACTTGTCGTTCGACAGCATCACCGGGGCAGGCGGCAACGGCGCCATCGTGCATTACCGCGTCACCCGCTCGACCAACCGCACCATCGGACGCAACGAGATGTTCCTGCTGGACAGCGGCGCGCAATACCCGGATGGGACCACGGACGTCACCCGCACCATCATGGTCGGCGTACCCACGGCGGAGATGAAGGACCGCTTCACCCGCGTGCTGAAAGGCCATATCGCGCTGGCGACGGCGCACTTCCCCGAAGGCACCATCGGGATGCAGCTGGACAGCTTCGCCCGCCGCCCGCTGTGGGAGGCGGGGCTGGACTATGACCATGGCACCGGCCATGGCGTCGGCTCGTATCTGTCGGTGCATGAAGGGCCGCAGAACATCTCCAAGCGGCCAATCATGCAGCCGCTGCTGCCGGGGATGATCTGCTCCAACGAGCCCGGCTTCTACAAGACCGGCGAATACGGCATCCGCATCGAGAATCTGGTGGTGGTGACGGAGCTGCGCGATCTTGGCGGGGAGCGCAGGATGATGGGCTTCGAAACCCTGACCATGGCACCGATCGACCTCAACCTGGTCGAGCCCGACCTGCTGACGCAGGAAGAGCGCGAATGGCTGAACCTGTATCATGCCCGCGTGCGGGCTTCGATTTCACATCTGGTCGATGACGAGACGCGTGACTGGCTGGACCGGGCGACGGTGGCGATCTAGCTGATCAGTTTCAGCCAGGCATCCTCGTCCATTACTTCGACGCCGTGCTTCTGGGCGTCCTTGAGCTTGGAGCCGGCGCCGGGGCCGGCCACCACGATGTCGGTCTTGGCCGAGACGGAGCCGGAAACTTTCGCGCCCAGCGACTCGGCGCGGGCCTTGGCTTCAGCCCGCGTCATCTTCTCCAGCGTGCCGGTGAAGACGACGGTTTTGCCGGACAGGCTGGATTGGATAGCCCGAACCGCATGTTCCGCCAGCCGCGTCCGAGGATCATTCCTGCTCTTTTCGAAATAACAAGAGCAGGGATCATAGCCGCCCGCGAACAAACGGCCAGGCGTCATCGCAATCTTTGCCGGGATTTCGTCAATGCTTTTCAGCGCCAGGGTCTTGACCACGGCCAAGGCGATTTCGCCGCATACAGCGGCGTCTTCGGCTGCATTGTGGTGGCGAAATGTAATACCCAAAGCCGATGCCAGATCGGACAATCGATGGGACGGCAAATCGGCCCAAACCTTCCTGGCCATCTGCAACGTGCACAGATATTCAAGCTTCGGATATGGCATATCATACAAGTCGAGCGACGCGCGCCAGACACTCATGTCGAATGATGCATTGTGGGCAATAAGGCGCGACGTTGTGAAATCGGCCTCGAACTCCTGCATGACTTCAGGAAATTCGGGAGCCGATTCCACATCTTCCGGCCGAATACCGTGGATGGAAATATTGAAGGAAGAAAATCGCATATCCCTGGGGCGGATCAGCCGCTCTTCGACGCGAACCACTCCGCCATCCCTGACCCAAGCAAGCCCGACAGAACAAGGGCTGCCACGCCGCTCATTGGCGGTCTCGAAGTCTATCGCGATATAGTTCATGCTCCGCCCGCGTATTTACTTGGTAAGCTTTAGCCATGCCTCTTCGTCGATAACCTTCACACCCAGCTTTTGGGCCTTTTCCAGCTTCGAGCCCGCCCTCGGCCCCGCAACCAGCAGGGTCGTGTTTTTCGAAACCGAATCTGTCACTTTCGCCCCAAGGGACATCGCTTTTCTGCCCGCGTCTTCCCGGCTCATCACCTCCAGGGCGCCGGTGAAGACGATGGTTTCGCCAGCCAACGGCCCATCCGCGGCGGTCATGCGCTCTGTTCTTGTTTCGACATATCCCAGCAGATCGCGCACGGCTTTGAGGTTCTTTTTCTCACCAAAGAACTCAATCAGCGATTCCGCCATGACGATTCCGATGCCGGGATGATCGGCTATCAACTTGTAGTCTGCGCCCGGCGACTTTTGCGAAGCATCGCGCATCTGACGGGAAAACCGCGCCCAATTGCGGTAGTGGGTCGCCAAATTCTCCGCAGCCGTCCTTGTGAGGCGCTGAATCCCAAGTCCCGCGATCTGATCCCGCAAACCTTCGGCAGAAGACGGTACCGGCAAGCCTTCCGTGAAGTGATCCAGTATTCTCTGCCGCAGCACATCACCCACCTGAGGCACGGTCGAAAGTTCGATATAGGACTTTCCCGGGCGCTGTTTGGACGCGGCCTCTACCGCCGCGATCAGAGCGAACATGTCATTGTACTTTTCTGAGAGGATACGCGCCCCTACTTCGCCGACACGGGGTATGCCCAGCGCGAGGATGAAGCGGTTGAGGGCGACGGTCCGGCGCGCCTCGATCGCCGCGAGCAGCTTGCCCAGGCCTTCATAGGCGCGCTCGTCCTCGGCGACGGATTTCTTGACCTTCTTTCCAGTCCGCCCTTCACGCGCCTTGGCCTGTGCGTCCCGCAGCTTTGCCACGGCTTTCTGAACGGCCTTTTTCTTATCCTTCAGCCGGAAGATATCAGCAGGAGCGCGCACCAACCCTTCATTGAAGAAGAGATCGACATAGACTTCCCCAAAGCCCTCGATGTCGAAGGCATTGCGGGAAACAAAATGACGCAGCCGCTCCACCAGTTGGGCGGGACAGATCAGGCCGCCGGTGCAGCGGACATCGACGCTCATCTCGCCGGTCCTTTCATCGACCTCCCGCGTTGCATGGCTACCGCATACCGGGCACGTGTCAGGGAACACGAAGGGCGCGCCACGATGCGGGCGCGCGCCATCGAGCACACGAATGACCTGCGGGATGACATCACCTGCCCGCTGTATCTCGACGCGGTCACCGGCACGAACGTCCAGGCGCGCAATCTCGTCGGCATTGTGCAAGGTGGCGTTCTTCACCACCACACCGCCAACCGTCACCGGCTTCAGCCGCGCCACCGGCGTCAGCTTGCCGGTGCGGCCAACCTGGATGTCGATGGCTTCTAGAACGGTCTGGGCTTTCTCGGCGGAGAATTTGTGCGCGATGGCCCAGCGGGGCGAACGGGAAACGAAGCCCAGCGTCTCTTGCCAGTCGAGGCGGTCAACCTTGTAGACGACGCCATCGATATCGTAGGGCAACGCATCGCGCCGGCTCTCGATGTCGCGGTAGAAGGCCAGCATTTCGTCCAGACTGTTGCAGCGCCGGATTTCCGGATTCACGGCCAGGCCGTAGTGTCGGAACTTCTCCAGCATCCCGAATTGCGTGTCGGCGGGCCTCTCGGAAATCTCGCCCCAGGTATAGGCGAAGAAATTGAGCTTTCGCCCCCGGGTGACCGCGGCATCTTTCTGCCGCAAGGAACCGGTTGCCGAGTTGCGGGGATTGGCGTAGATGGTTTTGGCGACTTTGCCTTCCGACAGGCGAACGGCGTTGTCTTCTTCCTGGCTCCGCCTGAGAGCGAAGAAATTTTCGTGGGTCATGTAAACTTCGCCCCGCACCTCCAGCACCGTCGGCGGATTACCTTTCAGGCTCTGCCGGACGTCGGAAACGGTCCTGAGATTGGCCGTGACGTCTTCGCCTTCCCGTCCATCGCCGCGCGTGGCGCCCTGGACGAACGCCCCCTCCACATAGCGCAAGGACGCGGAAAGGCCGTCGATCTTGGGCTCGGCGACGATGGTGACGGCTTCATCGTCCCGCAAATCGAGGCCCCGGCGAACACGCGCCAGGAAATTGGCGACATCCTCGTCACTGAAGGCGTTGTCCAGCGACAGCATGGGCTTGCTGTGGCGCACCTTGGCGAAGGTTTCGCCGGGAGCGTCGCCGACGCGGTGGCTGGGGCTGTCGGGCCGCACCAGTAGCGGGAAGCGCGCCTCGATCTCGGCATTGCGCCGGCGCAGGGCATCATAGTCGGCGTCTGAAATTGTGGGCTGGGCATCGCGATAGCGCCGGTCATGCGCGGCGATGTCCTTCGCCAGGCGGTCGAGTTCCTTTTCCGCTTCCTGCGAGGAAAGTTTGTCGACGGCTTTGGTACTCACGCGCGCTTCCGCTGCTTCTTCAGCGGCACGGCGGCTTCCGCCATCAGGCGGCGGGCGGCGGCGCGGGCTTCGTCGGTGACGTTGGCGCCCGACAGCATGCGGGCGATTTCCTCCAACCGCTCGTCATCGGTCAGCATCTCGATCTTCGTCTTGTCTTTCGCCCGGGAAATACGGAAATGCCGGGCGGCGCGGGCGGCCACCTGCGGGCTGTGCGTCACCAGCAGCACCTGGGTGTTTTCGGCCAGGCGCTGCAGCCGTGTCCCCACCGCATCGGCCACGGCGCCGCCGACGCCGCGATCGACCTCGTCGAACACCATGGCGGCGGGAGATGACGCGCCCGCCAGCGCCACCTTCAGCGCCAGCGAGAACCGCGCCAGTTCGCCACCCGAGGCGATCTTGGACAGCGAGCCAAAGGGCGCGCCGTCCACCGTGGCGATCTCGAACAGCACCCGCTCGGCGCCGTGGGGCCCACCTTCGGCCAACGTCTCCAGCGCGACGCGGAATTTCGCATGGCCCAGCTTCAGCGGCGCCAGTTCGGCGGCAACGGCGGCTTCCAGCTTCTTCGCCGCGCCTGCGCGGGCTTGCGACAGCGTCGCAGCGGCGGCGTCATAGGCGGCGCGGGCGATGGCGGCGGCGGCTTCGGCTTGTCTGATCTGGTCGCCGCCCGACACCAGCGCCTCTTCCTTCTGGCGATAGTCCTCGGCCAGCGCCGGCAGGGCATCGGGCAACACGGCATATTTGCGGGCCAGGGCGCGCAAGGCGAACAGGCGCTCCTCCGCCTTCTCCAGCGCCCCGGTATCGGTGTCGAGACGGGTGAGCAGGCTGTCCAGTTCGCGCCGGGCTTCTTCCGCCAGGGCATAGGCCTGTTCCAGCGCCGTCTCGGCGCCTTGTGTCAGTGGCCGGGCTTCGGGGCCCAGGCGCGACAGCTTCTTCAACGCCTGCGCCAGCTGGGTTTCGGCGCCACGGTCCCCCGACAGCGCCTCGGACGCGGCAGAGATTTCTTCGCCCAGCTTGCTGGCGTTCATCATCAGGGCGCGGGTGGCGGCCAGCCTGTCCTCCTCGCCCGCCTCGGGGGCGAAGTCGCTCAACTCGCGGGCGGCGGCGCGGACGAAATCGGCTTCGGCGGCGGCGCGCAGTCCCAGCGCCTTCAACTCTTCCAGCCGCGCCCGGGCCATGGCCAAGGCGGCATGGGCGGCGGCAACGGGGCCCAGATCGAGGCCGCCGAAACTGTCCAGCAGCAGCCGGTGGGTGGCGGTGTCGAACAGGCCCCGGTCATCCTGCTGGCCATGCACTTCCAGCAACAGGCCCCCCAGGTCCTTCAGCAGGCCCACACCCACCGCCTGGTCGTTGACGAAGGCGCGGGACTTGCCGTCGGCGCCAAGCGAACGGCGCAGCACGATCTCGCCATCGGCGGCCATGTCCTGGGCCTGCAGCAGGGCGCGGGCGGGATGGTTCAGGGACGGGTCGAAGACAGCGGTGGCGGCGCCCTGGGCGGCGCCGGCGCGCACACCGGCCCGCCCCCGATTGCCCACGGCCAGGCCCAGACTGTCGAGCAGTATGGATTTGCCGGCCCCGGTTTCGCCCGTGAGCACGTTGAGGCCGGGCGCAAATTCCAGCGCCGCCTGCTCGATCAGGACGATATCGCGAATGGTGAGTGCGCTCAGCACGGTGGCGCCCCCGGGAGCATTTTTAAGCCAGGATGATTCTCAGCCACAATATTTGCAGCCTTTCCCCGGAAAAATGCGACCAAAAAAATAAAGCCCGGAATCAGAGGATGCGGTGGAACGCCTGACTGATCCAGGAGGCTCTGTCTTCCTTGGGCTGGAGACGGCGGCCCTTCAGGATGTTGTAGGCGTTCTGGTACCAGGGCGAGCCGGGATAATTGGCGCCCAGCACGGCGGCCGCGGTCTGGGCCTCGCTGTCCAGGCCCAGGCTGTAATAGGCCTCGGTCAGGCGTTCCAGCGCCTCGGCGATCTGGGGCGTGGAATAATACTGCTCCACCACCACCCGGAAGCGGTTGATGGCGCCGATATAGTCGCCCCGCGTCAGGTAATAGCGGCCCACATTCATCTCCTTGCCGGCGAGATGGTCCATGGTCAGGTCGATCTTCAGGGTGGCGTCGCGGGCATATTCGGTGTCGGGAAAACGCTGCACGACGTCCTGCAGCGCCACCAGCGCATCGCGGGTATTGCCCTGGTCACGGCCGACATCGACGATCTGCTCATACAGGGCGATGGCCTTGAGATAGAAGGCATAGGCGACTTCGGCGCTGCCCGGATGCAGGGAAATATACTGGTCGGCGGTGCCGATGGCCTCGGCATAGGCGTTGGCCTGGTAGGAGCAGAAGGCGCTCATCAGCATGGCGCGGCGGGCCCAGGGCGAATAGGGATGCTGGCGCTCCATCTCGTCGAAGGTGGCGGCGGCCACCGCCCAGTTGCCGGCGCGGATCTGGCGCCAGGCGGCGGTATAAATCGCCTCGACCGGCAGTTCGCGGTAGTTGGCGGCGTCGGTGTTGACGTTGTTCTTGGCGGTGTCGTCCTGGCCGAACAGGCTACAGCCAGACAGGACGGCGCCCAGCGACAGGGCCAGGACAGCGGCGCGCAGCGGGCGCGGCCAAGAACGCGTAAGGGGAAACGGCATCATCGGTTCCTGTATGGCGCGTATTTCACAGTGAAATCAAGGCCTTGTAGGCCGGCCGATTCCGCCTGGGCGCGCCACAGACCTTATACATGGCGAACGGGGCCGGGGCAAAGTACCGACTTTGTAATTTGGAACCCGCCCGCCGGTCAGAGTTCGACCCAGGCGTAATTGGCCGGATCGGCGAACAGCGCCCGCAGCAGGGCGTTGTTGAGGCCATGGCCGGAGCGTACCCCCTCGAAGCGGGCGATCAGGGGCGCCCCCGCCAGGGCCATGTCGCCGATGGCGTCCAGGATCTTGTGGCGGACGAATTCGTCGGGAAAGCGCATCAGGTCGCGGTTCAGCACCGTGTCGCCGTCTATTGCCAGGCTGTTGGTCAGCGAGGCGCCATGGCCGCGGTCGATGCTCTTCAGGTAATCCAGCTCCTGCACAAAGCCGAAGGTGCGGGCGGGGGCGATGTCGCGGGCGAAGGCGTCGCGGCTGAAGGCCAGGTCGAAGCGCTGGGTGCCGATGGCGGCGGTGGGGAAGCTGATCTCGAAATGATAGGAGAGCGACGGGGCGGGCCACAGGCGGGCCTGGGCCTTGGCATCACTCGCCGTCACGTCGCGCAGCACCTTCAGCGCCCGGCGCGGCATCGCCTGCTCGCGGCGGCCTGCCTGATCCAGCAAGGCGAGATAGGACAGGGAATCGCCGTCGAGAATGGGCGGCTCGGGACCGTCGAGGCGGACAAAGAGATCATCGATCTCGGCCCCCGCCACCGCCGCCATCAGATGCTCGATGACGCCGACGCTGGCGCCGTCCAGTTCGATCACCGTGCCCAGCCGGGTTTCCCCCACCAGGTTCCAGCGGGCCGGCACGGCTTTGCCGATGTCGCTACGCTCGAAGATCACCCCGGCGCCGGGCGGCGCGGGCAGAAGCGTCATGGTCACGGGCACGCCGGCATGCAGGGCGGTGCCGGTGGCGGCGATCTGGTGGGCGATGGTGGCGCGGTTCATGACAACATCTTCTGCACAAATACCAGCGTGAGCCAACGCTCGAACTTGCGGCCGACTTCGGGCATGCGGGCGGTTTCGACAAAGCCCTGTCCCGCATGCAGCGCCAGGCTGGCGGCGTTGCCCGCTTCCAGCCCCCCGATCATCACATGCAGGCCCTGGGCGCGGGCCCGTTCGAGCAGGCGCGCCAACAGCGCCGTACCGATCCCCTGCCGGCGCGCGGGCCCGGCGACATAGACCGAATGCTCCACCGTGTGGCGATAGCCGGAATAGGCGCGAAAGGCGCCATAGCTGGCATAGCCCAGCACGGCGCCGTCCTGGCCGCGCGCCACCAGCACGGCGAAATCGCGATCCCGGCCTTCGAACCAGTCCATCATCTCCGCCTCCGACATCGGCGCTTCGCGCCAGGCGGCGACGGAATTCGCGATGGCGTCGTTGAGGATGGCGGCGATGGCCGGAACGTCAGCGGGCGCGGCGGCTTCGATGGTGAAGGGCATGGGACGATCCTGGTGCGACCGGAGCCTCGCGGCCCTTCATGCTTCGCCCCTCGACAAGCGCGGGAGGCGCGGCATGAGGAGGCTTTCTACATCCTCGCCCTGAGCCTGTCGAAGGCGTGAGGGGCGGCCGGCAAAAAGAAAAGGGCGACGCAAGCGCCGCCCTTTTTCAGGAACGTTGGATTCCCGCTTTCGCGGGAATGCCGACAGAAACTACTGGCCCGACTGCTTGCGCAGGAAAGCCGGAATTTCGAATTGTTCGTCGCTGCCATGCTCCGGGAACAGGTCGTCCGACGGGCCACCGGCGGGCTTTTCCGTGGGCAGGGGCTGCACATTGGCACTGCGCTGCGGCTGCGGCTTGGGATAGGCCTGCGAGGCCGGTTCGGCCCGCATGTCGGCCGCGGGCGTCTTCTTGCGGCCGAACAGGCCCCAGCCACCCTTCTTGACTTCGACTGGCCCTCTTCCCTGATTTGGAGCCAGCGGCATTTCCTCGGTGCGGCGCACCGTCTCGGTGGCGGTGTAGCGCGGCGCGGCAATGACGTCGGCGGGAATTTCCGGGGCCTCGCTGCCACCCAGGATGTACTCCTCGGCCTGGCTCGGCGCGCCCAGTTCGGCCGCCAGGGCTTCCTGCTGCATATGGACGGGGCTGGCGACCGGCTGCGGCGCGGGCGCAGGCGCCGCGGCGGCCTTGAAGGGCTGCGCCTTGAAGGCGGTGCGCAGGGTCGTGACCTTCTTTTCCGGCAGCGCCATCTGCTCGGCATCGATGCCGGTGGCGACGACGGAGACGCGGATGCGCCCTTCCATGTCGTCCAGGATGGTGTTGCCGAAGATGATGTTGGCGTCGGGATCGACTTCGGCGCGGATGCGGTTGGCGGCCTGCTCGACCTCGAACAGCATCAGGTCGGGACCGCCGGTGATGTTGATGAGCACGCCCTTGGCGCCCTTCATGGTCACATCGTCCAGCAGCGGGTTGGAAATCGCCATGTCGGCGGCGCGGGCGGCGCGGTCCTCGCCCTCGGCCTCGCCGGTGCCCATCATCGCCTTGCCCATCTCGCTGATCACCGACTTGATGTCGGCAAAGTCGAGATTGATCAGGCCCGGCATCACGATCAGGTCGGTGACGCCGCGCACGCCGGCATGCAGCACCTCGTCGGCCATGGCGAAGGCCTGGGCGAAGGTGGTGCGGTCGTTGGCGACGCGGAACAAATTCTGGTTGGGGATGATGATCAGGGTATGAACAAAGGCCTGCAGCTCGGCAATGCCGCGTTCGGCCCCCTTCATGCGCTTGTCGCCTTCAAAGGCGAAGGGCTTGGTGACGACGCCGACGGTGAGGATGCCCGCCTCGCGCACGGCGCGGGCGATGACCGGGGCGGCGCCGGTGCCGGTGCCGCCGCCCATGCCGGCGGTGATGAAGACCATGTGGGCGCCGGCAAGGACTTCCAGGATTTCCGGCAGCGATTCTTCCGCGCCGGCGCGGCCGACATCGGGCTGGGCACCGGCACCGAGACCTTCGGTGACCAGGGCGCCGAGCTGGATGCGGCGCTGGCACTTGGACTGGGCCAGGGCCTGGGCGTCGGTGTTGGCGACCACGAACTCCACCCCTTCGAGGTGGGCGTCGATCATGTTGTTGACGGCGTTGCCGCCGGCCCCGCCCACGCCCAGCACGACGATGCGGGGACGCAGTTCCTTGGTTTCTGGAACGTTGAGACTGATCGCCATGTCAATTTCTCCTCAGTGACGCTTGCCTGTCACCACGACCGAATCACTCGCCTGATTCGCCGTGATATTGTTGAATCACCGAAGCCACCGGCCGGTCAACCGGGAGAGCAGCGATGAACCCTGTTTCGTCCCTGCCGCATTCAGTTTGTCGGCAAGGTCGGGATTGATGATCTCGGGCGGCATGGTCGCACCCGCCATGAGCAGGCCGATCACGGTCGCGTAATCGGGACCGGCGGAGGCGGCGGCCAGGCCGGGGTAGGTTTGCGGCCGGCCGATGCGGACCTGCTTGCCCAGGATGCGCCCGGCCAGGTCGCGCACCCCCGCCAGCTGGCTGGCGCCGCCGGTCAGCACGGCGCGCTTGCCCGCGGCGACATCATAGCCGGAAGCCTGCAGGCGCTCCTGCACGGCGGTGAAGATTTCCTCCAGCCGGGCCTGGATGATGCGGGTGAGCATGGAGCGGGGCACGCGCAGGGCGGTATCCTCGCCCTGTTCGCCCATCTGGGGCACGGCGACGACATCGGTGCCGGCGTCCATCTCGCCCAGCGCCGCTCCGAACAGGGTCTTGACCCGCTCGGCGGCGCTGAGCGGCGCCGACAGCATGCGCGAAATGTCGGAGGTGACGGCGAAGCCGCCGATCGGCACCACATCGGCATGGACCAGGTTGCCTTCCAGGAAGACGGCGATGGAGGTGACGCCGCCGCCCATGTCGATGACGGTGCAGCCAATCTGCTTTTCATCCTCGGTCAACACGGCAAGCCCCGAGGCATAGGGCGCGAACAGGGTGCCGACCACGTTGAGATGGCAGCGTTCCACCGCCAGTTTGAGATTCTGCAGCGGACTGGGCTTGACCGCCACGGCATGCATGGCGACGCCGATCTTCTGGCAGAACATGCCGCTGGGGTCCTTCACCCCCCGCGCCTCGTCCACCACATAGGTGGTGGGGGCGGACTGTATGATTTCATGGCCGGCCAGCTTGGCGCGGGCGCGGCCTTCCTGCAGCAGCACGCGCAGATGCTCGTCGGCCACCAGGGCCCCGTCCAGCGCCATCACGGCGCGGCTGGTGACGGAAACCGGCTGGCCGCAATTGACCCCGATCAGCACGTTCTGGATGCGGGCGTCGGCCATGGTCTCGGCGGCGGCGACGCAGTCGCGGATGCTTTCTTCCGCCGCTTCCAGGCTGGTGACGGTGCCGGATTTGAGGCCGGCGGATTCGCGCAAGGCGCTGCCCAGCACCTTCAGCGCCCCGCCTTCGGCGCGGCCGATGACGCAGACGATCTTGGAAGTGCCGACATCCAGCGCCGCTACCAGGCCGGGGCGATAGGCGGGGATCTCGTTGTTGACCCTGAGACGAAGCGGTTCGCTCATGTGTCCTTGCCTCGCGCAACGTCCTTGTGCTCGCCGCTGCGCAGCAGGAAGAAATAATGCGTCGGCGAACGCAAATCGATCTCGCTGATATCGCGCTCCAGCACGCCCTTGTCGATGATCAGCCGTTCCAGCGCATCGACTTCCTTCTGCCAGCCCTGTTCCGGCAGCTTGACGACGACGCCGTCGTTCAGCAGCAGGTTCCAGCGCCGCTGCGAGACATATTCGTAGGCCGCGATGCGGGCCGAAACGGCACGGTGCGACTGCACCCAATCCACCAGCTCTGCGGCGGCGGCGGGCGCGCCGGCGCCGACCAGCTTGGGCAGACGGGCGAAGCTTTCAACGTCCTTGAAGGTGATGACGCCGCCGGCGCGCTCGACCACGGCGAGATGGGCGGTGCCGCTGGCATCGGGCGGGGACTGCCACAGGGCGAAGGGCCGCTTTTCCACCAGGGTGACGTAGATGGAGTCGGGATAGCGCCGCACCACATCGGCAGAAGCGATCCAGTCCAGCGCCAGCAGGCGGGCACGGGCGGCGGCAAGGTCGGCGCTGAAGATGCTCTGGTTTTCGTGCAGATCCAGCGCGGCAGCGATGGTGGCGATGGGGGTGCGGCGCTCGCCGGTGATGTGGATGCTGTGGATCGAGAAACCGGCATCGGCGGAAACCGTGTCGGTGGCGGTCTTGGCGCCATGGAAGGCGCGGCCCAGCACGCCGGTGACGGCGAGGGCCAGCAGCAGCACCAGCACGGTGCCGGTGCCGGCCAAAGCCAGCATGGTCCTGGACGGCATCAGCCCCGCCAGGGCGCTTTGCTTCTTCGCCTTGCCGCGCCGGGTCGTGCCGGGCTGCACCTTGGGCAGATCGCGCGCCGGGCGCACGGCCTGGCGGGCGGCCGCACGGCTGCGGGTCTTGCGGTCGCTTACCGGTCGCATGAGGCGTCCTCCACCATCCAGCGGCACAGTTTGGCGTAGGAAATCCCGTTATGGGCGGCCTGTTCCGGCACCAGCGAGGTCGGGGTCATGCCGGGCTGGGTGTTGGTTTCGAGCAGGATCAATCGATGTTTCGCGCCCGTATCGTCATAGCGGAAATCGGTGCGCGAGACGCCGCGGCAACCCAGCGCCTTGTGGGCGCGCACCGCCAGGTCCATCGCTTCGGCGGTCACGGCGCCGGGAATCTGCGCCGGCAGGACGTGCTTGCTGCCATTGGGAGCGTATTTGGCTTCGTAATCGTAGAATTCGAGATCGGTGGTGATTTCGGTGACGCCCAGCGGCGTCTCGCCCATCACCGCCACGGTGAGTTCGCGGCCGGGAACGAATTCCTCCACCATCATCTCGCTGGACAGGTTCCAGGTCTCGCTGCCCAGTTCGGCGGGCGGGCGGTTGTCGCCCTTGCGGATGATGAAGATGCCGACGGACGAGCCTTCATTCACCGGCTTGACCACATAGGGCGGCTCCATCAGGTGCTCGCGCGCGGCTTCGCGGCGGTCGACCACGATGGACTTCACGACAGGCAGGCCTGCCGCGCGATAGATATCCTTGGTGCGTTCCTTGTGCATCGCCAGCGCCGAGGAGAGCACGCCGGAATGCGTGTAAGGCAGGCGCATCAGCTCCAGCAAGCCCTGCACCGTGCCGTCCTCGCCGAAGCGGCCATGCAGGGCGTTGAAGACGGCGTCGGGCCTCACCTCGAAAAGCTGCTGGCCGGGATTGTCGCCCGGATCGATGCTGACGGGCTCGAAGCCTTCCTGCGCCAGGGCCTTCATCACGCCATGGCCCGACGACAGCGAGACATCGCGTTCGGCAGAGCGGCCGCCCATCAGCACGGCGATGCGCTTATAGGGTGTCATGACGGCATCCCCACGCGCTTGATTTCCCATTCCAGTGCGACGCCGGACTTTTCCTTGACCCGCTTGCGGACCTCTTCGCCCAGCGCCTCCAGGTCGGCGGCGGAGGCTTCGCCGGTGTTGATCAGAAAGTTGGTGTGCTTCTCGCTCACCTGGGCGCCGCCATGGACAAGGCCCCGGCAGCCAGCCTCGTCGATCAACTGCCACGCCTTGTGGCCCGGCGGATTCTTGAAGGTTGAACCGCCGGTCTTCGATTTGATCGGCTGGCTGGCCTCGCGGCTGGCGGACAGTTCGTCCATGCGGGCGCGGATGCGGGCGGGATCGTCAATGCCGCCTTCTAACACCGCCTCAATGAAGATCAGCTCGTCGCGCACCTGGGTCTTGCGATAGACGAACTGCATGTCGGCCGGCGTCAGCTTCACGATATTGCCGCGCCCGTCCAGCGCCGTCGCCTCGACAAAGATGTCCTTGATCTCGCGGCCATAGCAGCCGGCATTCATCTTCAGGGCGCCGCCGATGGTGCCGGGAACGCCGCGCAGGAATTCCAACCCCGAAATGCCGGCATCGGCGGCGGCCCGCGCCACCGCGCCATCCAGCGCCGCCGCACCGGCGCGCACGCGCCGGCCTTGCGCCTCGACCTTGCCGAATGCCGCCGACAGCCGCACCACCACGCCGGGAATGCCGCCATCGCGCACCAGCAGATTGGAGCCGACGCCGATCACCGACAGGCGCAGGTCATCGGGCTTGGCGGCCAGGAAGGTCGCCAGATCGTCGATATCGGCGGGGCGGAACAGCCATTCGGCCGGGCCGCCGGTGCGGAACCAGACCAAGTCCTTCAACGGCGCTTCGTGGGTGAGGCTGCCGCGCACCGGCGGCAGGGCGGCGCAGACATTGCTCATGCGCCCTCCAGCTTTTTCTGGAGATTGGCCATCCAGCCGGTGATCGAGCCGGCGCCGGCGCCGATGATGGCGGCGCCGGGCTTGAGATAGGGCTTCACGGCGGCGGCAAGGTCGGCTTCGCCTTCGATGGTGATGACGTTGCGATGGCCATGGGCGCGCAGCGCCTCGGCATAGGAATCACGGCTGATGCCGTCGATGGGCTGTTCGCCCGCCGCATAGACCGGCGCGATCACCGCCACATCGGCGTCGTTGAGGCAGGTGGCGAACTGCTCGAAGGTGTCGCGCAGGCGGGTATAGCGATGGGGTTGCACGACGGCGATGATAGGGCCGCTATAGGCCTGGCGGGCGGCCTTGACGGCAGCGGCGATCTTGAAGGGGTTGTGGGCGTAATCGTCGATGATGGCGGCGCCGTTCCATTCGCCCACCTTGGTGAAGCGCCGGCCCACGCCCTTGAATTCGGCCAGGCCGCGCGCGATCACCGCGTCGGGCACGCCCAGCTGGCGTGCCACCACGATGGCGGCCATGGCGTTCTGGACATTGTGCTCGCCGGGCATGGGCAGGCTGAGGCCATCGAGACGGGTTTCGGCTCTTTCACCGAGCGGGTCGGTGAAGATGACGTCGAAATGCGAGACGCCTTCGGAGAAGCTGACATTGACGGCGCGAGCGTCGGCCTGCGGCGAGAAGCCATAGGTGATCATGCGGCGGTCGGTGATGCGGCCGACCATCGCCTGCACTTCGGGATGGTCCAGGCACAGCACGGCAAAGCCGTAGAAGGGCACATTTTCGACAAAGCGCTGGAAGGCGTCGCGCATATTCTCGAAGGTGCCGTAATAATCCAGGTGATCGGGATCGGCGTTGGTCACCACCGCCACGGTGGCGGGCAGGCGTAGGAAGGTGCCGTCGCTTTCATCGGCCTCCACCACCACCCATTCGCCCGCGCCCAGCCGGGCATTGGTGCCATAGGCGTTGATGATGCCGCCATTGACGACCGTGGGATCGAGCCCCCCCGCATCCAGCAAGGCCGCGACCAGCGTCGTGGTGGTGGTCTTGCCGTTGGTGCCGGCGATGGCGATGCAGGAGCGCAGCCGCATGATCTCGGCCAGCATCTCGGCCCGGCGCACCAGCGGCAGGCGCAGGGCGCGGGCGGCGTCGAACTCGACATTGCCGGGCTTCACCGCCGAGGAATAGACCACGGCATGGGCGCCTTTCAGATTCTCGGCGGTGTGGCCGACATGGACGGCGATGCCCATGGCCCGCAGGCGCTTGACATTGGCGCTGTCGGAAACGTCCGAGCCCTGCACCTTGTAGCCGAGATTGTGCATGATCTCGGCGATGCCGCTCATGCCGATGCCGCCGATGCCGATGAAATGGATGGCGCCGATATCGAGCGGAACGCGGGTGGTGACGGGCGATGCCATCAGGCGGTCTTTCTGGCCAATTGTTCGACCATGTCGGCGAGATTCTCGGCCGCATGCGGAATGGCCAGCTTGTGGGCTGCTTCGGCCCTGGCCGCAAGATCGGACGGATCGCGCAGGATGGCCTGCAGCGCCAGGGCCAGCGCCTCGGCGTCCAGGCTCTTCTGCGGCATCAGCCAGCCCGCGCCCGCCCCGGACAGGAGGGCGGCATTGCCGGTCTGGTGATCGTCCATCGCCGCAGGATACGGCACCAGGATGGCGGGGCGGCCGATGGCCATCAGTTCGGCCACGCTGCCGGCGCCGGACCGGGCGATGACCAGATGCGCTTCGGCCATGCGCCTGGGCAGGTCGGTGAAAAAGCTTTTCAGTTCGGCCCTTATCTCGGCATTGGCATAGATGGCCTTCACCGCGTCCAGATCTTCGGGGCGGCATTGCTGTACCACCGTGAGGCGCAGCTTGAGGTCATGCGGCAAACGGGTGAGCGCGGCAGGGACGATCTCACTGAAGGCGCGGGCGCCCTGACTGCCGCCGAACACCAGCAGGCGCAGCGGACCACCGGCATAAGGCGGCTCATAGGCCGCGCCCCACAGCGCCTCGGCCTCGGGGCGCAGCGGGTTGCCGGTCAGCACGATCTTGGCGCGGTTTTTCGGGGCGAAACGGGCGATGGGGAACGCGGCCGCGACGCGGGAAACCCGATCCTGCACCAGGCGATTGGCGCGGCCCATCACCGTGTTCTGCTCGATCACGGCGGTGGGCAGGTTTGCCGCCACCGCCCCCAGCATCACCGGCACGCTGGGATAGCCGCCGAAGCCGATCACGGCGGCAGGCTTCAGCTTCAGCAGCTTGAAAAAGGCGACAGCGATGCCCGCGCCGATCCTGAACGGCGCCAGCAGCGACGAGAAAGGCGATGATGGCACGGTCTCGATCCGGGCGCCGGGAAACTGGGTGGCGTAATTGGCGAAGCGGGCGTCGGTCATCACCACGATGTTCCAGCCGCGCCGCGCCAGCACGCCGGCCAACGCCTGGGCCGGGAACAGATGCCCGCCCGTGCCGCCTGCCGCCAGAACGATGGTGCCAACTGTCATGCGCGCGCCCACTGGATGACGCCGTCGGCGCAGATGGCGACCTTGGGCCGCTGGCGCGTCACCGCCAGCGCCAGCCCCATGGTGAAGGCCATGGCGAAGAGCGATGAGCCGCCATAGGAGATGAAAGGCAGCGTCATGCCTTTGGCGGGCAGCAGCGACACCGCCACGCCCATGTTGATGAAGGCCTGCACGGCGGTGACCAGCGCCAGACCCGCGCCCGCCAGCTGGCAGAAAGGTTGCTGGGCATTGGCGGACCGCAGCAGCAGGCGCACGACCAGGCAGCAGAAAAGAATGGCGATCACACCGCACAAGATCAGGCCAAACTCCTCACCCGCAACAGCGAAGATATAGTCGGAATGGGCGTCGGGGATGCGGTACTTGACGGTGCCCGCGCCAGGACCGACACCGGAAAAGCCGCCATGGGCAAAGGCTTTCAGCGCCAGACCCGCCTGGTAGCCCGTGCCCGGCTCGTCGAGGAACTGTTCGACGCGATGATGCACATGCGGGAAGATTTCATACGCGGCGATGCCCAGAACCGAAACCGCGCCCAGTCCGACGCCGACCCACAGGAACGACATGCCCCAGAAGAAGAGCATGGCGCCCCACAGCGACAGCAGCAGGCCGGTCTGGCCGACATCCGGCTGCTTCAGCAGGATCGCCAGGGCGGGGGCGAGCATCAGGAAGGTGATGGCGGGGCGCGGCAGCGGCAGCTTGCCCCGGTCCGACAGCACGGCGGCGGCGAGGATGGCGAAGCTGGGCTTGAGGAATTCCGAGGGCTGCAGCGAAACCGGGCCGAAATCCAGCTCGCGGCGGGCGCCCAGCACATCGGCGCCCACGAACAGCACCAGGAAGGCGCCGACCAGCGCCCCGGCGAAGGCGACGGCGGCGATCATCTTCACTTGCTTCAACGACAGCAGCGACGTGCCGATCAGGATCGTGGCGGCGATGGTGGTGAAAGTAAGCTGGCGCGCGGCATAGCGGAAATCGCCCGCCGTCAGCGGGCCGCCGGTGATGGCGGGACTGGCGGCGAAGGCCAGCATCAGGCCGATGGCGATCAGGGCCAGCACCAGGAAGAAGGCGGTGCGGTCCACGGTGAACCACCAGGCCGCGAAGCCGCTGCGGTCTGCCCGGTTCATCGCGCGGCCTCCTCAGGCTGAACCCGGCGAAGCATCGCCACGGCGGCGCGGAAAACATCGCCGCGCTGCTCGAAATCCTTGAACTGGTCGTAGGAGGCGCAGGCCGGCGACAGCAGCACCACCGGCGCGGGCGCGGCGGCGGCTTGCGCATCGGCAGCGGCCAGTTCGACGGCGCGCTCCAGCGTGCCGGCCATGACATAGGGCGCCTTGCCGTCCAGGGTACGGGCGAAAGCGGACGCGGCATCGCCGATCAGATAGGCGCGGCGGATGCGGTCGAAGAAAGGCGCGAGGCTTTCGATGCCGCCATCCTTGGCCTTGCCGCCCGCGATCCAGAAAATATCGGGATAGACCGAAAGCGCCTTGGCGGCGGCATCAGCGTTGGTGGCCTTGGAATCGTTGATGAAGCGGGTCTTGCCCAGAACGCCGACGCTTTCCATGCGATGCGCCAGTCCGGGGAAGCTGGCGATGGCGGCGGCGATGGCGCGCGTCTCCTTCACGAAAGGCTTGGTGGCGGCATAGGCCAGGGCCGCGTTCTGCCAATTGTGCGCGCCGGGCAGGTTCAGCGCTTCGTCCAGCGCCATGACCTTTGTGGCCGCACCGCTCTGGGCATCATAGAGCACGCCATCCACCACGAAGATGCCCCGCCCCAGCACCTTGCCGACCGAGACGGGCGTGGCGTTGCTGCCGGCCAGGGAGGTGAAGATGGCGCTGCTGTATTCGTCATCGACGCCGATAACGGTCTGCCCATCCTTCGGCACGGCGCGCATCAGCCGCGCCTTGATGGCGGCGTACTTCTCCATGCTGCCATGGCGGTCGATATGGTCGGGCGACAAGTTCGACAGGATGCCGATATCGGGGCTGAGCCCCGGCGCCAGGTCGATCTGGAAGCTGGACATCTCGATGACATAAATGGTGCGCGCCGTGGGGAGGTTCAGCTCCAGCACCGCCTTGCCGATATTGCCGCCGACCTGGGCGTCGAAGCCGTTGGCCGTCAGGACATGGCCGATCAGGGCGGTGGTGGTGGACTTGCCGTTGGTCCCGGTGATGGCGATGACCGGGGCGCGGCCTTTCCTGGCGGGGTCGGGACGGATTTCGCGGGCGAAGAGTTCGACATCGCCGATCACGGGAACGCCGGCGCGCTGCGCGTGGCTCACCACTTCGTGCGGCCTCGGATGCGTCAGCGGCACCCCCGGCGACAGCACCAGGGCGGCAATGCCCGTCCAGGCCCATTCGCGCCAGGGTTCGATTTCCGCCCCCGCCGCCGCACCGGCCTCGCGCGCCTGATTGTTGTCATCCCACGCCACGATCGCGGCCCCGCCGCGCGACAGCGCGGCAATGGCGGAAAGCCCGGTGCGGGCAAGCCCGAACACCGCGACTTTCTTTCCGGCGAAGGCGTGGGAGACGATCATGCCAAATTTCTCATCAAATGGACCTACCGCAGCTTCAGGGTGGCGAGACCCAACAGGGCCAGCATCACCGCCACGATCCAGAAGCGGATCACGATGGTGGATTCGCTCCAGCCCAGCTGCTCGTAATGATGATGGATCGGCGCCATGCGAAAGACGCGCTTGCCGGTCAGCTTGAAGGAGATGACCTGCACGATCACCGACACCGTCTCGACCACGAAAAGACCGCCGACGATGAAGAGCACGACCTCGTGCTTGGCGATCACCGCCACCGCGCCCAGCGCACCGCCCAGCGACAGCGAGCCGGTATCGCCCATGAAGATCATGGCAGGCGGGGCATTGTACCAGAGGAAACCCAGCCCCGCGCCGACCAGCGCCGCCAGGAAGACGGCAAGCTCACCCGAACCCTGGACGTAAGGCAACTGCAGATAGGCGGAGAATTTCTCGTTGCCGACCAGATAGACGATCAGGGTGAAGGTGGCGGCGGCGATCATCACCGGCACAATGGCCAGGCCATCCAGCCCGTCGGTGAAGTTCACGGCATTGGCGGCGCCGGCGATGGTGCAGGCGCCGATCAGGATGAAGAAGAAGCCGAAGGGGATCAGCGCCGTCTTGAGGAAAGGCACCGCCAGCATGCCCGACAGGCTGGGGGCTTCCAGCCGCATCACCAGGAAGGTGGCCAGCCCGGCGACTCCGAACTCGATCAGCAGACGCGCCTTGCTGGACAGTCCGTCCGAGGTGCGCTTGGTCACTTTATAATAGTCGTCCAGGAAGCCCAGGGCGCCGAACGCCACCGTCACCAGCAGCACGATCCAGACATAGCGGTTGGACAGGCTGGCCCAGAGCAAGGTGGAGAGAATCCAGGGCAGCAGGATCAGCAGGCCGCCCATGGTCGGGGTGCCGGCTTTCTCGATGATGTGGCGCTGCGGGCCGTCGGCGCGGATGGGCTGGCCCTTGCCCTGCCGGAGCTTCAGCCAGCGGATCAGCATCGGGTTGAGCCAGAAGGCGATCACCACCGCCGTGATCACCGCCGCGCCGGAGCGGAAGGTCAGATAGCCGAACAGACGGAAGAAGGCGAGCTGGTCGGTATGGGTGAGGAGCGCCAGGTAGGAAAGCATCGGCTAGACCTTCAGGGCTTCGATGATGAGGGACATGCGTGAGCCGTTGGAGCCCTTGACCAGCACGGTATCGCCGGGGGCCAGGGCCGCCAGCACGCGGGGCTTGAGTTCGGCGGCCGTCTGCGCCCAGCCGCCGCGGCGGGCGGATGGCAGCGCGTCCCACAGCGCCTGCATCTGTGGCCCGGCGGCGAAAACCAGATCGATATCGGCATCGGCGATGGATGCGGCCAGACCGGCGTGGTGGGCGAGGCTGCCCGCGCCCAGTTCCAGCATGTCGCCCAGCACGGCAATGCGCCGTCCCGGCGCGGTCTGCAGCAGCGCCAGCGCCGCCGCCATCGAAGCAGGATTGGCGTTGTAGCTTTCGTCGATGACGTGGATGCCCTTGGCGGTGAAACGCGCGCCGCGCCCTTGCAGGGCGGTGAAATTCTTCAGCGCCGCCGCCGCGTTCAGCACATCGCCGCCCGCCATCGCCACCGCGCCCAGCGCGGCCACGGCATTGGCGGCGATATGACCGCCCGGGGCGCCGACTTTTGCATCGACACGGATACCGAAAATATTGGCCTTCAGGCGCATGCCTTCGCCGTCCGGTTCCTGGACCACCAGCTGGGCTTCGTTGCCCGCCTCCCGGCCGAAGCGCGCCAGAGCCGAGACATGCGCCTGACGGGCGCGGGCGGCCAGGCGTTCGGCCTGGGGGCTGTCGGCCGGGATCAGCGCCGCGCCGCCCGCTTCCAGCCCTTCAAAGATTTCCGACTTGGCGTCGGCGATGGCGGCCTCGTTGCCGAAGAATTCCAGATGCGCCGGGGCGATGGTGGTGATGATGGCGATATGCGGCCGCACCATCCCGGTCAGGGTGCGAATTTCGCCGAAATGATTCATCCCGACTTCAAAGACGCCGTAATCGGCCTCGCGCGGCAGTGCCGCCAGCGACAGCGGCACGCCCCAATGATTGTTGTAGGAAGCGGCGGAAACATGGGTGCTGCCCAGCGCATCGAAGGCGTGGCGCAATATTTCCTTGGTCGTGGTCTTGCCGGCGCTGCCGGTGACGGCGATGACCTTGGCGCGGGCCCGGGCGCGGGCGGCGCGGGCCAGGTCTTCCAGGCCACGCTGGGTATGGGCGACGGTAAGCGACGGCCCACCGTCGATAGCGCGGCTTACCAACGCGGCGCCTGCGCCCGCCTTGAAGGCGGCTTCCACGAAATCATGGCCGTCGCGAGCCTCGCCTTTCAGCGCCACGAACAGGTCGCCGGGCTTGAGGCTGCGGGTGTCGATGGAAAGACCACCGGCGCGGAACGGCGCGTTGGCCCTGCCCAGCGTGGCGGCTTCGGCTTCGGTATGGCTCCACAAGCTCATGCCGCGCACCCGCCGATCATCAGGGCGGCGGTGACCGCTTCGCTCTTGTCCGAGAAAGCCAGCACCTGGCCCTGCACAACCTGGCCGGTTTCATGGCCTTTGCCCGCCAGCACCAGCACGTCGCCGGCTTCGAGCCCCGCCACCGCCGTCTGGATGGCGACGCGGCGGTCGGCAATTTCGTGCGCGCCGGGCGCAGCCGCCAGGATTTCGCGGCGGATGGCGGCGGCGTCCTCACTGCGGGGATTATCGTCGGTGACGATGACATTGTCGGCCAGGCGAGCAGCGATGGCGCCCATCAGAGGCCGCTTGCCCTTGTCGCGGTCGCCGCCACAGCCGAACACGACATGCAGGCGGCTGGGGGTATGGGCGCGCAGGGCTTCCAGCACCTTCTCCAGCGAATCGGGCGTGTGGGCGTAATCGACATAGACCGAGGCGCCGTTGGCGGCGAAGGCGACGCGCTCCATCCGGCCCGGCGCGCCCTTCAGCTTCCCCAGCGCGGCGAAGGTGGCGGCGGCGTCTTCGCCCAGGCCGATGGCCAGGCCGGCGGCAACCAGCGCGTTCGACGCCTGGAAGGCGCCGGCCAGCGGCAGAACGACATCATGGGTTTGCCCGGCATGGACGAGCGTCAGCTGCTGATAGTCGCCCAGGCTTGTCCGCGACAACAGCCTGATGGTTTCGCCCGTCTCGCCCACCGTCATCAGCGTCAGCTTGCGGGCCTGGGCGGCGGCGATGAATTTGCCGCTGTGTTCGGCATCGGCATTGACCACGGCGACACCGCCATCCTGCACCACCTCGGTGAACAGCCGCAGCTTGGCGGCGAGGTAATGCTCGAAGGTGGGGTGATAGTCCATATGGTCGCGGGTGATGTTGGTGAAACCCACGGCCTTGATCCGCACGCCGTCCAGCCGGTTCTGGTCCAGACCGTGGCTGGAGGCTTCCACCGCCAGATGATCGACGCCGTCTTTCGCCAGTTGCGCCAGCAAGGCATGAATCTCGACCGGATCGGGCGTGGTGTGGGCCAGCGGCATGACGCCATTCGGCCCGACGACGCCGACGGTCCCCAGGCTGGCGGCCTTGCGGCCATTGGCGGTCCAGATTTCGCGCAGGAAGGCGACGATGGAGCTTTTGCCCTTGGTGCCGGTGACGGCGGCGACGGTCTCAGGCTGCGCGCCATAAAAGGCGGCGGCGAACTGCGCCAACGCGGCGCGGGGATTGGCGGCGGGAATGAAGACGGCGCCGGTGGCATTGACCTCGGCCTCGATCTCCGGGGCGCCCAGCACGGCAATGGCGCCCTTCGCCACCGCTTCCTTCACGAAGCGGGCACCGTCAGTTTTCGTACCCGCGAGGGCGGCAAACAGGAAACCCGGCGCGACCTTGCGGCTGTCGCTGGTCAGGCCGGAAAATTTCTGGATCATCGCCGTCAATGTGCCGGAGGATTGTGGCGTCATCACGGGCGTCCATCAGCGAGTTTCGCGGGCGGCGGCACGTTGGGCACCCCCAGCAGCGGCGCGATGCGGGCGACGACATGGGCCGCCGCCGGCACCGCCGTATAGGCGGCCA
>Ga0316232_1000719_pt1 | contig 47205 bp, 39 predicted proteins | sample TBHtaG_FD_206006 | JGI IMG/M metagenome (GOLD analysis project Ga0316232, IMG submission 206006) | Freshwater microbial communities from Trout Bog Lake, Wisconsin, USA - TBH18025_13 | ecosystem: Environmental > Aquatic > Freshwater > Lake > Hypolimnion/Profundal zone | place: USA: Wisconsin...
CACCGGCTGCCTGAAAGTAAATAGTTGCATCCTCAATAACCATAGTGCGAATGGCAATAGCGGTCTTCAGATTTCCTTTGAAATCAAGAAATCCTACGGCCCCGCCATACAAACCGCGTTTTTCCTTTTCAAGTTCATAGATAATCTCCATGGCACGAACCTTTGGAGCACCGGTAAGTGTGCCGGCAGGAAAACAAGACCAGAAGGCATCCATAGTGCCAAGGTCATCACGAAGTTCGCCGCGTACATTACTGACAATATGCATGACATGAGAATATTTTTCAACTACCATCATCTCATTGGTTTCGACAGTGCCGATTTTAGCTATTCTGCCAATATCGTTTCTGCTGAGATCAATAAGCATGAGGTGCTCAGCCAGCTCTTTTTCGTCAGCAAGAAGCTCTTGCGCGATCCTTTCATCCTCTTCAAAACTGCTTCCTCGATGTCTTGTGCCTGCAATAGGGCGGGTATCAACTATTCGCCTGCCGGTGCTGTCTCGCTCTACCTTTACAAGCAATTCCGGGGATGATCCAACAATTTCGAACTCCTTCAAATCAAAGTAGTAAAGATAGGGGGAAGGATTGATGGTTCTCAGCATCCGATAGACATCAAAGGCCCGGGTATTCAATTTCCGGTTGAGACGCTGTGAAATCTGCACCTGAAAGATATCTCCCTCAAGAATGTACTCTTTAGCTTTTTCAACTTTCTGCAGATACACATCTCTCTCTGTGTTGGAAACTATCTCTTCAGGGTGTTCGGCCTGGAACTCGATCTCTTCACGCAGCAATGGCCTGAACATCTGTTCGGCAATCAGCTCCACTTTTTTCAAAGCAGCCGGCTTATCGCTATCGTCAAGGTAATTGGAGACAATGAAGACCTTGCGCAGAATATTATCGAATATCACCAGCGTATCACAAAAAAGAAGATAAATGTCGGGCATCCCTGCCGGATCGGGGAGTTCCGGTTTTGGTATTCTTTCGACAAGATGCATGGCATCGTAACCGAAATAGCCAAAAACCCCTGATGTTATCATCTGGGGCGCACCGTTTTTTTTCCTCGGTATCTCATCAGTATCAAAAGCTGCAAGACACCGATCAATTTTTATACGAAGATTTGTTTCCTCCCCGGCGATTCTTCCAAGATCATGGAATTTTTCATCAAGAATATCGATGTGTGCCGATCCATCCACAGAGCCTCTGAGGATAGCGACCGGATCTATGGCAATATAAGAAAACCGGGCAAGAAGCTCCTCTCCCTCTACCGATTCGAGCAGGCATGAAAAGGGTCGCTTGAGTTTGAGATATACTGAAACAGGAGTCTCTGTATCAGCATAGACCTCTTTCAAAAGCGGCTTGAGAAGATAGGGCGCATGCCGTTGATGTAATGGCATAAAAAGAGAAAACTGAATTAGTTATTGTTACAGCGTAATAAAGAAAAATATTTTGTATAGTAAAAAAGATAACCGGCATTACTCTCCACAAACAGCCGAAATCAATCAGTAAGAATGCCCCTCTTACCCCGCAGAAAAAAATTTATCTTAAACTGGCTTAAAGCCTTTATGCTCTCTCCCGGTGTCCTTTTTCCGACTGGATATCTGTTACTTTATCTCTCAACCAATATCTATCTGAATGTCATTTTCAAAACAAACCTTTCGGAATCGGTAGAGAGAGCAACCGGCAATACCTGGCAGACAAGCATCAAATCAATCAAATCCGGCCTGGTTTTTGACTGCGTGACCCTTAAACATATCGAACTCACAAAAACTGCAAGACCTGAGATCAGCGCAAACGTCAGAAGTCGGACCCTTACCATCGATACACTCGAAATTCCATTTCCAAATGTTCAAATGCTGCTTTTCAGCAGCACTGAACGTCAATCGTCGACAAATGCACTCTGTGAAAAAATTCTTGCAGAGCAACACCTTGATCAATGAACCATTAAACCGGTACGCTGCAATCGTATAGAACCGACTTTGCTCACGAGATCGGTGAACAGGGACAAATCCGGATTCCATGACCAGTAGACCATGAGTGCCTGACCGACAATATCTTTTTCCGGCAAAAATCCCCAGAAGCGGCTGTCGAGACTGTTATCCCTGTTGTCACCCATTGCAAAATAGTAGTTTGACTGAACGGTGTAGTTCTGAACCGGTGCACCATCAATAAAAACCGTCCTCCCCTGTAAGCTGACTTCATGTCCTTCATCGGCAATGAGTGAACTGTAAAGCGGATAGGTTGCAGGGTTCAAAGGTACGACATCTCCTTTGCGGGGAATACGTATCGGCCCGTAATTATCCTTGTTAAAGTTTGAAAACTGTGGGAATATCATATAATCCCCATCTCCCGCCGCCATACGGTTTCCGATAAACTGAGCATGCGGCGGCAGAGGTACCGGTTTTTTATTGACTGAGAGCTTTTGACCATGAATCTCGAGGGTATCTCCACTGAGTGCAACACAACGCTTGATATAGTTCAGGGAGCGATCTTTGGGAAACTTGAACACAATAATATCCCCGCGATCAACCTTTTTAATTCCAGGCAGCCGAATATCGGTAAAGGGAATTTTGGGGCCATAGACGTACTTGTTGACAAAAAGAAAATCTCCAGCAAGCAGAGTATTCTCCATCGAGCCTGTCGGAATACGGTAAGACTCAACGACAAAAACACGAAGAATGGTCGCAAATATTGCTGCGATAATAAGAGCTTCAAACCACTCCCTTGAATGTTTTTTTTCCGGTTTTCCTTTCTGAATATTCAATGATGTAAATTTTTGATTCGTTAAATAAAATTTTACAACGAAGCGGGGCGCTATTCGTCAATATTCAATAATGCAAGGAAAGCTTCCTGAGGAACCTCCACCCTGCCAACCTGTTTCATACGTTTTTTCCCCTCTTTCTGTTTTTCAAGCAGCTTGCGTTTTCGGCTGATATCGCCGCCATAACATTTCGCCAGCACGTTTTTCCTCATGGCCGATATGGTTTCGCGCGAAATCACCTTGCTGCCGATAGCTGCCTGGATAGCAACTTCGTACATCTGTTTGGGAATAATGCCTTTCAGCTTCAGGCAAAGCTTCTTACCCCAATCATAAGCTTTTGAACGGTGAACAACAATAGAGAGTGCATCGACCGCCTCGCCGTTCAGCAGGACATCGAGCTTCACCAGATCGGAATCACGGTAGCCGATGTACTCGTAATCCATCGATGCATACCCTTTTGAAATGGATTTGAGCCTGTCATGAAAATCAAAAACAATCTCTGCAAGAGGAAACTCAAAATGCATGATCACCCTTGTGGGATCAAGATAATCAGTAGTCTTGTAATCGCCCCGGCGTTCCATGCCAAGCTTCATAATATTACCGATATAGTCGGCAAGGGTAATAATCTGCATGCTGACATAGGGCTCCTCAACAAGATTTATCCTTGTCGTATTTGGCATCTTGGATGGGTTGTCGACAATAACAACTTCCGAGTTGGTCATGACAACGCGATACTCCACGTTAGGAACCGTGGTAATGATATTAACTCCATATTCACGCTCAAGACGCTCCTGAACAATTTCCATGTGGAGCAGTCCGAGAAATCCGCATCTGAACCCGAAACCGAGAGCGACTGATGTTTCGGGGGTATAAACAAGAGAGGCGTCGTTCAGAGCGAGCTTTTCAAGCGATTCCCGAAGATCCTCAAATTCATTCGAGTTAATCGGATAGAGACCACTGAACACCATAGGCTTAACCTCCTTGTAACCCTCAAGGCGCTCTTTTGCAGGAGCATCGACAAGCGTAACCGTGTCGCCAACCTTGGCATCCTTGACATCCTTGATGGAACAGATCAGATACCCGACATCTCCTGATTCAAGAAGATTTTTAGGCTGCCTTTTCATGCCCATGACCCCTATTTCATCAGCAAGAAAATCCTTGTCACTGGCAAAAAACCTGACTTTGTCACCCTTTTTAAGCGATCCCTCAACAATTCGGAGATAGACCACCACTCCTCGATAGGCATCAAAGACCGAATCAAAAATCAGGGCCCTCAAAGGAAGGTGATTATTGTCGTCAGGAGCAGGGATCCGTGCAATAATGGCCTCCATGAGTTCAGTAATCCCAAGACCGGCTTTAGCCGATACCTGAAGGATATCCTCTCGTTTATTGCCGACAAGATCCATAATCTGACGGGCAACGCCCTCCACATCCGATGAAGGAAGATCAATTTTATTGATAACCGGAATAATTTCAAGACCGGCTTCGATAGCAAGATAGAGATTGGCGATAGTCTGAGCTTCAACACCCTGGGTGGCATCAACTATAAGGAGTGCGCCTTCGCATGCGGCAAGTGAACGGGAGACTTCATAGCTGAAATCAACGTGACCTGGAGTATCGATGAGGTTTAACGTATAATCGATACCATCAGCCGCTTTGTACTTCATTTGAACAGCATGGCTCTTGATGGTAATACCCCGTTCCCGTTCCAGATCCATATCATCGAGAACCTGTGCGGAGGCCATCTGAGTGCGGTCAAGAGTATGCGTTACCTCCAGCAGCCGATCGGCCAATGTGGACTTTCCATGATCAATATGTGCGATAATGCAGAAGTTCCTGAGGCGGCTGACTTCTGTACTGGACAATGCCATAAAATAAGCGTTAGATTCTGATAAAAATTCAAGGTGAGAAATATAAGCAATTAATACGATTGTGACATGGCAGAGTGGCTATACAAAGAGATGCTGCTGGCGGTCTTGACGGAAGCCCCGAAGAAACTCAACGGACTCCATTGGTCTACGACCCTCAAGCTGCAATGACAAAACCTCAAGCCATCCATCAGCACATGATGCATAGAGTCTTCCGTTCTCGACATAAATCGTCCCCGGAGAAGCCGACGTTGTTTCAAGAGAAGGAGTTGCGGGAGAGGCCTTGAATATCTTCATGGTTTTCCCGTTGAACGTTGTCCAGGCTGATGGCTTCATGGCAAGACCCCTGATAAAATCATTGACGCATTTGACCGGTTGCGACCAGGTAATTCGAGTATTGTTGCGGGTAAGTTTGGGCGCTCTGGAAACAAGCGTTTCATCCTGACCAGATACCGCAACCTGGCGTGAAGCAATAAGGTGAAGTGTATCGACAACAACACGAGCGCCGAGAACCGACAGGCGACAGGCCAGTTCTGTGGCATTTTCAGCAGGATCAATAAGCATTTTTTCCTGAAGAATGATATTACCGGTATCGACGCGCTGCTGGAGAAAAAATGTCGTGACACCGGTTTCGTGCTCACCCTTGATAATGGCCCAATTAATCGGAGCCGCTCCCCGGTAAGCAGGAAGCAATGATGCATGAAGATTAAAAGCTCCAAAGGCAGCCTTCTCAAACACGGCGGGAGGCAGAATACGGAAAGCAGCCACAACTATGACATCCGCTCTCTGGGCCGCGACAATATCAGCGAACTCCCGGCTTGTAACATCATCGGTTTCATAGAGAGGAAGCCCAAGAGAAACAGCTGCCTGTTTTACTGGAGATGGTTCAGCCTCGGCATGCTTACTCCTGCGGGGTTTATCAGATCCAGTGACAACCAGAACCGTTTTAAACTGTTTATCTTCTTCTGCAATAGCTTTCAATGAGGGAACAGCAAACTCCGGCGTTCCCATAAAAATAATCCGCATGGCACTCAAGATTATTTAGCGGCAAGAGGCTCGCGCGCAATTGGATATGCAGCGGTCACACTGCCTGTAACAAAAGCATCGAGCTCTTTCTGGATTTTTCTCCGGTCGCGCTTCTCCATCCTGTCGACAAAGAGAGTGCCATTAAGGTGATCTATCTCATGCTGGAGAACCCTGGCATACATACCGGAAAACTCCCCGGTCATCTCTTCAAAGTGCTCATTACGATATTTCAGGGTAACAGCGGCAGGACGTTCAACGTCCCCCTTAACGCCGGGAAGGCTTAAACAACCCTCTTCCATGTCATTGTATCCCCTGACGGCAAGAATATGGGGGTTAATCACAACCATCGGCGTTGCATCGGAATAATTGGTCAGGCCGGAAATATCGAGGACAAGCAGCCGAACCGAGTGCCCGACCTGGGGAGCGGCAAGACCGATACCCGAAGCATTTCGCATTGTCTCAAACATATAGGCTATAAGCTCATCAATGCCACTTTCTATACCTTTCAGAGGTTTGGCTTTCTTTCGAAGTATATCGTCGCTATAAATATTGATCGGTAATATCATAAATCACACTACAGTTTATTTAATGTATCAGCTGTGTCATCAACCTTCCTGACAGCCTGAAAGTTGCCCAACCCATACTGGGGCTTCAGGCCTTAATGACCAAATAATAGGAAGCCCCGGGAAATTTCCAAAGTCTAAAAGGAAAGCGAAGACATCGTTAATGCTCACAGGAAGAGTCGGGCTTCTTTTTTTTGTACATTTTTTCAAGAAGCTTTCCTATACCATCAAACCTTAAAAAAGTTTTTTTGACTGTCGAAACAGGTGATTCCAAACTGATATCATCTTCTCTGCCAATCTGAACAGGATAAACCAGAATAAAACTGTTTTTCTGGAAATACCTGTTAAGATAAAGAGGCATCTTTGCCATTTTACTATGATAGGAAAGATTATTTTTCCTGCTCATCACAACAATGAGGTTGTCGTCATTTTTTATCTCAGTCGACAGGCCGAGAAAATCATCCCACTCCTTGAACTGTCTGTATTCCGCATTGGAAACAGTCTGGGAACAGGCCTCCTTCAGATAAGCAAGAGTTTGTTTTGGTGCATACACAACCAGTTTTGATCCAGTATTTTTTATGATATTGATCACTTTCTGCATCCAGTGAACAAACCCGATTTCATGTTCAGCTCCCGCAGGGACAACGACAAGCGTTCGCTTGATTGTCGCAAGTGGCTGAACCGGTTTATAAATAAAAATCGTGATATTACACCGGCCAAGAATGTTGTCGGATGGACTGCCAAGTAAACTATCAGTGAGAATGCTCTTTTGATGCAATCCTAAAATAAGATCCGTGATTTTCTGTTCTCTGATGACACCGGTGATTCCGTTAACCACATTGCTGTCGTAACGAATCAACCGCTTCATGTTGAAGTCAATAGACGACGCGGCAACCGCTGCTTTTTCAAGCAGTTTCCCTGCATGCTTTTCTGCAGCTTCGTCACTCATGGTACTGTCAGCTACATGAAGGGCATAAATCCCGCTCTTGTCCTTTCTCGATTTTACAGTTACGCTGAGATTGACAAGCTCTTCAACCGTGCTGAGATTGTTCATGGGAATCAGTATACGCTCTTCAGTAACCGCAAGACCGGTCTCGGCAACCTCATCGACAGTATCGGCAAGAGCTATATTCTGCGCACCTTTTTCCCCTACAATTGAAGCCAGAGTGCAGGTTATCAGTATAAAGAGGATAGTACCGTTCAAAACACTCTCATCAAGCAATCTGACAGGATCGCCTTTAAGAGAGTAACCGGTAATAATGTTATAACCGATCAACACCGTTGCAAGCGCCAATGCCGCATGAGCACTGATCAGTCCAAAAATCAGCCGACGCTGGTCAGGAGAAAATCCAAAAAGTTTCTGGGTAATCCAGGCTGAAAGATATTTTGCCACCGTAGCTGCAACCGTTATAACCGCAGCAACCTTTATGGTGTTATAATCCTTGAAAAATGCCCGGATATCGATAAGCATTCCAACGCCAATCAAAAAAAACGGAATAAACAGGGCATTGCCGACAAACTTGATTCTGTTCATGAGTGGTGATGTACGGGAAATCAGACGGTTCAGGGCGAGACCGCTGAAAAATGCACCGATAATCGCCTCAACACCAGCAGCTTCCGCAAGAAAACCTCCAAAAAACACCATGGCCAAAACAAAGAGATACTGGAGCACACTGTCATCAAAACGCTTGAAAAACCAACGGGCCATAACCGGAAAAAGCAGCAGAACAATCAGGCTGAAAAGCGTTATGCCAATCAGAAGCTTTATCCAGAATCCTGTCATCAACTCCCCTGACGACATTCCGGCAATAACTGCCAGCACAAGCAACGCAAGGGTATCGGTGATAATGGTGCCGCCGATTGCAATAGTGACCGCCTTGTTCGATGAGACACCAAGCTTGCTGACAACAGGGTAGACTATAAGCGTATGAGACGCAAAAATACTGCCGATAAGAATAGATGAAAACAGCGAAAAATCAAGAATGTAGACGCCAACAAGAATACCGAAAACAATTGAGATGGAAAAAGTATAGAGACCGAATAGAATACTGTTTCTACTGTTTTTCCGGAAATCCTCAACATCAATTTCCAGTCCGGCAAGAAACATGATATAGAGAAGACCAACCGTTCCAAACAGGATAATACTGCTGTCACGAAGCATTAAATTAAACCCATGAGGTCCTATCGCCGCACCGGCAATAATAAGACTGATCAAACTCGGAATTTTCAGCCGGCTGAGAAGAACCGGTGCAAAAAGAATAATCAACAGTATCAGTGAAAACTGTAATACCGGATTCTTCAACGGCAATGCTATATCAATCAGGCTCATCAACACCATCGTCTACAATCCAGAAGTTACGCATCAGCCCTGCAGGATGAGGCTCATATTTTCATCAGGAAAAATAACTTATCCGGAAATAAATATGCATATCTTTTCAGTTGATCACAAACCACCCTGATGACATGCTCAGGCCAAGCCCAGCCTCTTTGAACCTTTTTCCTCCCGGTAACAATGCACTGGATCTATTTGATTATTGCAATCCTGTTTGAAGTATCCGGCACCACATGCATGAAAATTTCGGACGGATTGACTAAACTTGTGCCAACACTTTTTATTTTCTTTTTTTACGGGCTGAGCTTTACCTTTCTTTCGTTAGCACTCAGGGTACTGCCCATTTCGGTAACCTATGCCATCTGGTCAGCAATTGGAACAGCTCTTATTTCCGTCATCGGAGTTATCTGGTTCGGAGAGAGTATGAGTGCCATCAAACTCTTTTCCCTGCTGCTTATTATTATCGGAGTGGTGGGGTTGCATTTCAGTCAGGAACAGGTTCACTAAAGCATGAAAAATCTACATCCCAGCTATAGAAAAATTGTCGTAAAAATCGGCACGAATGTTATTACCGATAAAAACGGAAAGCTTGACCTTGAGATTCTCCAGCAGCTCACCACCCAGATAGCGGAACTGCAGAAGCAGGGGATTCAGATCATCCTTGTCTCATCGGGTGCTGTCGGTGCAGGACGTTCGGTGGTCAAACTCTCCGGCGCCATCGCGCCGGTTGCTGCCCGGCAGGTACTTGCTTCAACAGGTCAGATCAAGCTGATCAGCACCTACAACGAACTCTTCAGTAAGCACGGACTGATTACCGCGCAGATCCTTGTAACCAAAAGCGATTTCAGCGACCGCCTGCACTACCTCAACATGCAGACCTGCTTCAGCTCCCTTCTGCAACAGAACATTATTCCAGTTGTCAATGAAAACGATGCCGTTTCAGTGACCGAGCTGATGTTTACCGACAATGATGAGCTCTCCGGACTCATTGCATCAATGATGGATGTTGAGGGCTATATCATTCTTTCACATGTTGACGGCCTCTTCGACATGAAAACAGGGGGCGGCACCATCATCCCCGTTATTGATGCCTCGACTAAACATTTCCACCAGTATATCCATCCTGGAAAATCCGAATTCGGACGAGGGGGCATGCTGACCAAGTGCCACATAGCGCAGAAGCTTTCACGGCTCGGCATCACTGTCCATATCGCCAACGGACGTACCCCGGGTGTTCTCCTCTCGATTCTTGAGGGAGAACAAAACGGGACAAAATTTCTGCCGCAAAAAGCAACACACGGGCCAAAACGATGGATTGCCAACAGCGAAGGGATGGAAAAGGGAGCAGTCACCGTCAATATGGGCGCTGAAATGGCGCTGGTGGCCGGAGAGCGCGCCAACAGCCTGCTGCCGGTCGGTATTGAGTCGATTGAGGGGCGTTTCCTGAAAGGCGACATTATCAAGGTATGCGCCACAGACGGCACCGTCATCGGCTACGGTATGGCGCAATACAGCTCAGAAAAAACTAAGGCCATCATGGGGCTGAAGGATCAGAAACCCCTGATTCATTACGATTACCTCTATATAACCTCCTGAACTCCATCCGACATGAAGGAAACGATAATAAAACAGCTCCGTGCCGTCCAGCAGGCAAGCAGAGAGATCATCACCCTCACCGATGAGACGATCAACCGCCTGCTGTTCGCCCTTGCCGACAGCATTCCCGCTCACCAGGAAGCCATTCTCCAGGCCAACCAGAAGGACATCGAACGGATGGATCCGGCAGACCCCATGCTTGACCGACTGCTGCTCAACGCATCGCGCCTTGATGCCATTGCCTCCGACATCCGCAACGTCGCTTCACTCCTCTCTCCGCTCGATTCAGTGCTTGAAGCACGAGTGTTGCCGAACGGCCTCAACCTGAAAAAAGTCACGGTTCCAATAGGAGTAATCGGCATTATCTATGAAGCGCGTCCCAATGTAACCTTCGATGTCTTCGCGCTCTGCCTGAAATCCGGAAATGCCACAGTACTGAAAGGCGGAAGCGATGCCATGTATTCGAATATTGCCATTGTTGATCTCATCCATACCGTTCTAAAGGAGCACTCGATCAATCCCGATACGCTCTACCTGTTACCGTCAGAACGGGAAGCAGCAGCCGTCATGCTCAATGCGGTCGGCTTTATCGACATGATCATTCCGCGGGGCAGTCAGAAACTTATCGACTTTGTCCGTAATAACGCAAAGGTTCCCGTGATTGAAACCGGCGCAGGCATTGTGCATACCTATTTCGATAAAACCGGAGATCTCAACCTTGGACAAAAGATCATCTTCAATGCAAAAACCCGTCGTCCGAGTGTCTGCACTGCACTTGATACTCTGGTGATCCATAAGGAACGGCTTGATGACCTTCCGGCACTCGTCAAACCGCTGCAGGAAAAAAAGGTGATACTCTTTGCCGATGAGGCTGCTTATCTGAAACTGCAAGGTTCTTACCCTGGTGCACTGCTGCATCGGGCTGAACCGGAACATTTCGGCACCGAGTTCCTCTCTCTGAAAATGTCGGTAAAAACCGTAGATTCCCTTGAAGAGGCGCTTGAGCACATTGCCCACTACAGCTCCCGTCACAGTGAAGCCATCATAGCGGAGGATCCGGAGACAAAAGAGATATTTTTAAAAAGAATCGATGCTGCTGTTGTCTATGCAAACACTTCAACAGCATTCACCGATGGCGCCCAGTTCGGACTGGGTGCAGAAATCGGCATAAGCACACAGAAACTCCATGCGAGAGGTCCGATGGCCCTGAAAGAGCTGACTACCTATAAATGGATTATTGAGGGGAATGGGCAAGTGAGGCCGGTGTGATGGGAATCAGATGAGCTTGAGGGTTTTGAATGATTGGGATAAACTGTGATAATAAGTTGTTTTCGTTCAAACACTCCATATGAAAAGGGAGAGATGAAAGCAGTTCCAGCGAAAGAAGTTTTCAGTAAATTGAAAGCGGCAAAACCAAATAAATCTCTTCATTATCTTTTCTCCTCTTGCATCATGATATCATATTCAGTATCATACCTCTTGTGAGTAAAGCAGATAAAATCCTCCAGCTGACGCAAAAAAATCCCCTTGATTGGCGGATTGACAGTCTAAAAACCGTTGCTGGCGCTTATCAAATATTGAATGGCGACAATGCGGTACAAGTCACGTCGTTTTTGTACGCACTGATGGTCGGACGTTACCGGTTCCTGCTCATAGGCCAATTAAACCGATATACATCAAGAAATTTGTTGATTTTGTAATGGATTGAACTATGACAGATTTAAACAAATACCCATTTGAAATTCGTCCTCTTTCAAAAGAAGATGGTGGCGGTTATATGATTTCATTTATTGACTTTTCTGAATGTATTACAAATGGTGAAACAATAGCAGAAGCAATTGAAAATGGTATGGATGCCTTACAAGAAACAATTGCTGCCTTAGAAAGCTTAAACTTGCCTGTTCCGGAACCAGGTAGTGGTGGCACGTATAGTGGTAAATTTATTCAAAGGGTTCCTAAAAGCATTCATTCACGTTTGGTTATGAGAGCAAAACAAGAGGGTGTCAGCATGAACTCTCTTGTAACATCCATGTTGGCAGAGAGCTTAGGCAAACGCGAAACGGTTTCACGATAAAATGACAATAAAACAGCGGCAAACAACCATGCGCACGCTCTGCTACACAAAATTGATCAAGATGCCTGGATTTCAAGCCAAAAGAAAGGACTCGCCTTACGGAAAGTCATGATTGAATAAATCAGCATCCCATCTCTCGCAGACATTGCAGGGACATGGGCCAAAACAGACCAGCGTCATAATGCTCACAGCAAAAAACATCAGCAAGTCCTACACCCTTCCTGGCAAAAAGAGCCTGGAGATCCTACGCGGAGTCAATCTCACGCTGGGTGAAGGTGAGATGGTGACAGTCATTGGAGCTTCGGGCAGCGGAAAAACGACACTGCTGAACATGCTTGGTACACTCGATACACCCGACGGAGGAGAAATCCTGTTTGATGGAGAACTCCTCTTCATGAATAAAAAATACACGTTATCCCAAAAGGCACTGGCAAAGTTACGGAACCGCAAAATAGGATTCGTCTTCCAGTTCCATCACCTGCTTTCTGACTTTACCGCCATTGAAAATGTGGCAATGCCGGAGTTCATTGCAACAGGAAAACTCAAGCCGGCGAAAAAACATGCCGGTGAACTGCTTGCCGGACTCGGACTCAGCGAGCGCATCGAGCACCTTCCCTCGGAACTGTCCGGCGGCGAACAACAGAGGGTCGCTATTGCCCGGGCCCTGATGAATAACCCTAAGCTGGTTCTGGCAGATGAGCCGAGCGGCAACCTCGACAGCAACAACAGCCGCATACTCTATGAACTGATGGCCCGCCTGAGCAAAGAGCGCCGGACCTCCTTCATCATCGTCACACACAACGAAGAGTACGCCGCCCTGGCCGACCGCTGCCTCCGCATGGAGAGTGGGCAGTTGCGTCCCTGCGGAGAGGCAAGGTGAGAAAACCTATGACATCAAGCCATTGCAGTATGCTCCCAACTTATTTTATTGAATGGACATCGGAATCCATTATACATTCCTTCTGGTTAAAGCAGAAATAGGCAACACCAATGGAGACCATAATACATGCGAGGCCAATCATCTGGTTTAAGTCTGTTTTATGTATATCGAGGGTGATCATTTTGTTTGATATTGCAATGATTGCTATCCGAAGTATCTGAAGAAATGGAATTTTTTCTGAGTGTAAAATAATAGATATAGCTTTCATAAGCTCATAACCTACCACCAGGATTAAAATCATTCCATATATCTCGAACAGTTCATGTATGTCGAGCACAAAATAAAGCGGATCTGGCGATAACAGACCGGTCACCCAGATATACGTCAGATGCGCCGCACCAAAAATCATGCTGAGTGCCAGCATGATAATCATAAATCGCAAAACATATTTAGCGACTGTAACAGGATAATGCATAATTTTTTCGTCCATACTATTTATAGTTTTATAGCAGGTTTTTTTCGTCGGGGGATGAAGGGATGTTAACACCGTAATAAAGGTAAGTAAAAAAAACAGAAATGTTGTATGTTACTCTTCATGAAGAAAAGAGCCGGCACCTTGACTGAAAGTCTTTATAACAAAAGTTCAGGAACTGAAGTGTGAAATGCAAACAAGAAGAGATCGGGCTTGAGGCCTCCATCTGGTTTCAGAAAGCACAGAACAAGTTTCTTGGCGGTGACAGAATCGCTCTGCTGGAAAAAATCAATGAGCTTGGTTCAATCAACAGTGCAGCCAAGGCCGTCGGGATCAGTTATAAAACAGCATGGCATCTCGTCAATATGGTCAATAACCTCTCCGAAAAACCTCTTGTAGATCGAGTTGCAGGCGGAAAAGGGGGAGGCGGTACTGTTCTGACCAAAGAGGGGAAAAAAGTTATCAAACAGTTTCGGGTTGTTCAGGAAGAACACCGAAAGTTTCTCCGGAATCTTGAAGGACGTCTCGGAGAGACCAATAACCTTTATCAATTTCTAAGAATGATATCAATGAAAATCAGCGCACGAAATGTCTTTTCCGGCACTATTGAAAAAATCACCAAAGGATCAGTCAACGCTGAGGTTATTCTTCTGATCAATGCTGATACCCGCATCGTTTCAACTATCACCAATGGCGCAGTGGACAACCTCAGCCTGAAAGAAGGTATGAATGCCTACGCCATCATCAAATCAAGCTCAATTATTGTCGCCCGGGAGCTGCTGGATGCCAAGTTAAGTGCGCGCAACGTTATACCCGGAAAAATAAGCAAACTTATTGAAGGCCCTGTCAGCACAGAGGTTGATGTTGAAATCGGAGAAGGCAACGTTATTTCCGCCATCATCACTCATGGCAGTTCTGAAAAGCTTGAACTGAAAGAGGGCGACACTGCCTGTGCAGTGTTCAAAGCCTCAAGTGTGATCCTTGGTATAAACTAAGATGCTGGTCAATCCATATTGATTGCTACGTTCGATAGATTTCTCACATTCGTTCGAAATGACAGAGGATGAAGGCCGAAATCTCAGGCATGAACCGCTTCCGTCATCCCGATCGAAGAGAGGGATCTCCAGGTGGTTGCGATAGATTTCGCACGCACGTTCGAAATGACAGAGGATGAAGGCCGAAATCTCAGGCATGAACCGCTTCCAGTCATCCCGATCGAAGAGAGGGATCTCCAGGTGGTTGCGATAGATTTCACACGCACGTTCGAAATGACAGAGGATGAAGGCCGAAAGGACAGAGTGAAAAGCTTCGAAAGGACAAGTGAATAAATAAAAAAAATCAATTTTATTTTGGAAATTTCCGGAAATATAGTTAACAATTGTTAACGGCAAACAGAATCATTCTCTACTCATGAAAACAAAGATCTCGACTATCTCCATAATGTGCTGCTGTTGCGGTTTGCAGATACATTCTGACAAAAGGATATCGGGGAGCACGACGTAACTCATTCATGATTTCATGAAGTTAGTAAAGTCTTTAAAGCCGGTTCTGAATGTCAGAACCGGCTTTTTTTATTTCGCTTGATCATTCATAACACGATAACCGGAGGATAAAAATTATGTCATCAAAAGAAACACCAGCGACATGCGTGGGTATACCATTACCGATAGTCAAACTTAACAGATGGGTACTGCTCACTTGCATCTCGATTGCCATAATCATTCAACAGCCGATAATAACTACCGTACTTTTTTTTATCATTCTTTCTGCCGTAGCGTTCGGCAAAACCGGAAGTCTTATTTACATAATCGGAGCCCGCATTTTCGCAAAGCAAAATGAAAATGCACCAACTGAAGATCCGAGACTCATGCGGTTCAATAACTCCATCGCAGCAATTCTGCTCGGAGGTGCCCAGATTGCCTTCATTGCAGGTACGCCTCTGACAGGGTGGATCCTGTCAGGATTTGTTGCTGTTGCTGCTACTGTAGCTCTCTCAGGATTCTGCTTCGGGTGCTTCCTCTTTTACCAGTTTAATCTGCAGCGTTTCAAACTCTTCGGCAACCAGCAGGCAAAACAGGAGGGCACCTGAATAACAGTTCCGGGGGCGACGTGGGTGAGAGGTTAAAACCAGGGTCTGCAAAACCTGCATTAATCGCAAGTTCGAATCTTGCCGTCGCCGCAACTTAAATGAATATCTTGTAATACGACAATAACAAACAAAACAAGGAGTATAACCAATGAGTGAAAAAAACTACCGCTTTGAAACCCTGGCCCTTCATGCTGGCCAAACAGTAGACGCAACACAATCCCGTGGAGTACCGGTTTACCGTACCAGCTCCTATCTCTTTAAAAGCACTGAACATGCAGCAAACCTTTTCGCACTGAAAGAACTTGGCAATATTTACACCCGGTTGATGAACCCGACTACCGATGTCCTTGAACAGCGGGTTACACAGCTCGAAGGCGGCGCAGCATCCGTTGCTTTGGCATCAGGCACTGCAGCAATTTTTTATGCAATCATCACACTGGCCGAAGCTGGTGATGAAATCGTTTCTGCAAACAACCTTTATGGCGGTACCTATACCCAGTTTGATGCCATTCTCCCAAAACTTGGTATAAGTGTTAAATTTGTCGACCCGAAAAACCCTGCAAATTTTGAAAAAGCAATCACGGATAAAACAAAAGCAATCTTCATTGAAACCATCGGCAACCCTGTACTCGACTACACCGATGTCAAGGCCATTGCAGAGGTGGCTCACCGCAACGGACTTCCGCTGATTGTCGATGCAACCTTCACGACTCCCTATCTGCTCAAAACAATCGATCTTGGAGCCGACATTGTCATAAACTCCCTGACCAAATGGCTTGGAGGACATGGTGCCGGTATCGGCGGCATCATTACCGATGCAGGCCGTTTTAACTGGAAAGGCGGTCGGCACCCCCTCTTTACAGAACCAGACAAGAACTATCACGGACTGCGCTGGGCCATTGATCTTCCTGAGCCGCTTGCACCAATTGCATTTGCCCTTCGGGTACGCACCGTCCCGCTAAGAAACCTTGGAGCAAGTATTTCACCTGACAACTCATGGATTTTTATTCAGGGCATTGAAACCCTGCCTCTCCGCGTTGCACGTCATTCAGAAAACGCGCTTATAATCGCCGAACATCTTTCGCAACATCCTGAAGTTTCCTGGGTACGTTATCCGGGACTGAAAACAGATCCTTCATACCCTGCAGCTTCAAAAGATCTGAAAAACGGTTTTGGCGGTATGGTTGTATTTGGAGTCAAAGGCGGCTATGAAGCAGCGGTAAAAATCATCGATAACATAAAGCTCTTCTCGCATCTGGCAAACGTCGGAGATGCCAAAAGCCTTATTCTCCACCCGGCAAGCACCTCACACAGCCAGCTGTCTGCAGAGCAGCAACTCGAGAGCGGTCTTTCACCCGACCTGATCCGCCTCTCCGTCGGACTCGAACATCCGGATGACCTGATCGAGGCGCTCGATGACGCACTTCGGACAGAGGAAACACATAAATCAAGCTGGTTATCAAAACTGATTAAAAAATAATCTTTTATACTTTTTTTTTACAACTACACAATGATCAACAAGCATCTCACCGTCAAGGCACCTGCAGGTCTGCATTTTCGTGCTCTTGGAAAGATCCACAGGATTTCCCGAGAACATCAGTGCACTGTTCTTTTTGAAAAAGAGAACGGTGAAACAGCCAATTCAGAATCCTACGTAGAGATGCTTGCTCTTTGTGCCATTCTCGGTACCACGCTTCAGGTAACGGTCGATGGCCTTAACGAGACCAAAGCACTGGAAATGATTCAGGAAGTTTTTGAAAACGGAGCAGGTATCTGATAATGACTAAAAACAATCGTAACATATCGGTTGTACTCGCTGATACGCAGTTTTTAACCAATGAGGCACTGCGGTCTCTCTTGTCGCCGCTTTACCAGACGTTCTTCACCGTATCAACAAAAGCCGGGTTGCAGCAGTATCTGCAGAAAGAGACTATTTCACTCATCATCACGGATTATACGCTCTTCGATTTTGATTCGATCAGTGACCTTGATGAACTTAGAAAAAAACATCCTGAGACAGGAATAGTTATTTTGACCAATTCGATTACCCACTTAAAAATAAAAGAGTTAAATACTGCCGGTATAAGAAATATTGTCCTGAAAACTGATGATCGGGAAGAGATTTTTCACGTCATCGAAGCCGCACTGAAAGGGAAAAAATACTATTCAGGCGATGTTCTGGATATCCTTCTTAAAAAAGATGGACCCCATGAAGACGCAAGCCTTCTGACCGCGTCAGAAATCGAAATAGTCCGCATGATTGCCGCCGGACTATCAACAAAAGAAATCGCGACAAAAAAACATATCAGTTTTCATACCGTGATGACACACAGAAAAAACATCTTCCGGAAACTTGGGGTTTCAAGCAGTTCTGAACTGTTAATTTACGCCATAAAAGCCGGATTGATCGACAACATCGAATACCATATCTGACAATACCATATTTACGGTATAAAAGATAACTCTTTGAAGGGATTTCCAGTTATACGCTTATTGATGATCTTTAAGCTTTTTTCAAACGCAAAACAATCAACAGCTATGGGACGCATTGCAAAAAAACTGACCGACCTTATCGGCAACACCCCTTTACTGGAGCTTCAAAATTACAGTAAAGAGCATAACCTCCAGGCAACTATTATTGCCAAGCTCGAATACTTCAACCCGGGAGGAAGTGTCAAAGACCGCATTGGCTTTTCCATGATCGAGGATGCTGAACAAAAGGGATTGATCAATAAAGAGACCGTCATCATTGAACCGACCAGCGGTAACACCGGTATCGCACTGGCATTTATTGCTGCCGCCAAAGGATATCGTCTGATACTTACCATGCCTGAAACAATGAGTATTGAGCGCAGAAACCTGCTCAAGGCGCTTGGTGCTGAACTGGTGCTTACTCCTGGCCCTGAAGGAATGACCGGAGCAATTAAAAAAGCTGAAGCACTTCACGAGGAGTATGCAAATTCATTTGTTCCGCAGCAGTTCAAAAACCTTGCAAATCCTGAGATCCACCGCAAGACAACCGCCGAAGAGATCTGGAACGATACCGATGGAAACGTTGACATTTTTGTCAGCGGTGTAGGTACCGGCGGAACAATTACCGGTGTCGGAGAGGTACTCAAGCAGCGGAATCCGAATGTTTCAATCGTCGCTGTAGAACCATTTGATTCGCCGGTTATTTCCGGCGGCAAACCAGGGCCCCATAAAATACAGGGTATCGGTGCAGGCTTTATTCCTGCAATCCTGAACACCGGCATTATTGATGATATTGTCCTTGTTAAAAACGAAGACGCATTGCGCACCGGACGCGAGTTGGCACGCACCGAAGGACTTATAGTCGGCATCTCTTCGGGAGCAGCCGTTTACGCGGGATTGCAGCTTGCACAACGTGAAGAAAACAAGGGAAAACGTATTGTCGTTATACTGCCGGATACCGGTGAACGTTACCTCTCGACTCTTCTCTACCAGTTTGAGCCGGAGCAGGTCAACATCTGAACCGCTATTTCTCCGTGCTGAATCATCAGGCAGGGGGTCAAGAACATCCGGCAAGAGAACGAATAACGCTCTTGCCGGCTTATCTTGTCAGCAGTATTTTTTTAAGGAATTGTTTAATAACCGGGAAAAAATCCGGTTTGAGGAGAATTGAATAATGAAACCCGAAACAGGTAACATCATTGAAGAGACCATACAGCTCTTATCCGGTTCAGGGAATTCGGAATGCGACTATTTACCGAATCATGAACACCTGCTGCCTTCGATTGAAAAACTGAAAGAGATTGTTGAACTGATCCGTTCCATCGTTTTTCCGGGTTATTTCGGCGGACCGGTTCTGAGGCATCAGTCGCTGACACATTTGCTTGGCGTAAGGATCGAAAAACTCTATGGATTGCTTGCAGAGCAGATTCTCAGCGTTCACCATTTCGATACCGTGAATAACGGCTCCGTCAACGAAGCGAAATATTCCGCGGAAACCGCAAGCCAATTCATCGAAATTCTTCCAGACATCAGAAAAAAATTATGCACTGACGTTCAAGCCATCTATGATGGAGATCCGGCAGCTAAAAACCATGGGGAAATCATCTTCTGCTATCCCTCAATCAGGGCCATGATTAATTACCGCACTGCACATACCCTGTTATCGCTTGGTGTGCCGCTTATTCCGAGGATCATCTCTGAAATGGCTCATTCTGAAACAGGTATAGACATACATCCCGGAGCCCATATCGGTGATCATTTCTGCATCGATCACGGCACAGGAGTAGTCATTGGTGAAACATGCATTATCGGCAACCATGTTCGCCTCTATCAGGGGGTAACGCTTGGCGCGAAAAAGTTTGCTCTCGACGAGGAGGGCAACCCCGCTAAAAATGTTCCCCGGCACCCGATTATTGAGGACAACGTCGTTATATATTCGAACGCCAATATTCTTGGAAGAATTACCATCGGCCAGAACTCCGTTATCGGCGGCAACGTGTGGCAGACAAAAAGTGTTCCACCTGATTCCAGGGTTCTGCAGCAGAAAGCTGTTGAAAGCAGCTTTACCGATGGTCTGGGCATTTAAAAAAACTTTTTCACCGAACACTTATTAATCTTTCCGATTACCCATGACAAACCCACAACAGGAACCCAGCAGTCTGCTGCAGCGCAGTGTAACGACCCATGTTGCAAGAAATCTGGCGAATACGACCAAGACTCCTCCCCAGATGATGTCGATAACCCCGAGATGGCTGTTGAAGCTTCTTCCCTGGGTTCATGTTTCATCCGGCACCTACCGCGTCAACCGCACCAAGATTGAACTGCAGAAACCCGAACGGATCGGGATAGATTTTCATGAAGGCATCGCATCATTCCGGCCTGAAGCACTGAAAAGCATTCCGCTTTTTGCAACATTTGATGATGAAATTATTGCGGGCATCGCTAAAAGGTTTGTGCTTGAAGAGGCCGAACTCGGCAACACCCTGATCCTTGAAGGCGAAGATCGCCATAAGATTTTTATCATTGCTCACGGTCAGGTTGAGATTTTAAGCAAAGGACTGCATGGGGAAGACCTTCGTATCGCACTGCTTTCTCAAGGAGAGTACTTCGGTGACGAAGATCTTGTTTCGGATAAGCCATCATCGGTCACTATCCGTACCATTACTCCAGGGTCGTTCTTCTCTCTGTCAAGTGGAGATATCGAAAAGCTGTTCAAGGAATCACCTGCACTGAAAGCATCATTTGAAAAAGCAGTCGCAGAGTACCTGAAAATACGTTCCACCGTCAACAAACACGGTGAAAAACACATTGACCTTGTTGCAGGATTCGCTGAAAACATCGAGATCCCTGAAACCTATGTCGATTACTCGAACAAACCTCGCGAATACTCCCTTCAGGCTATTCAGACGGTTGTCCGCGTTCATACCCGCGTTTCCGACCTCTACAATGAACCTTACAACCAGATAGAGCAGCAGATGCGTCTGACGATCGAAGGCATCAAAGAGCGTCAGGAGTGGGAGTTCATCAACAACCGTGAGTTCGGTCTGCTTCATTCTGTAGACCCCGGCCAGCGCATCAGCACCCGATACGGTACACCGACACCTGATGACCTTGACGATCTGCTCACGAAGGTCTGGAAAAAACCGGCATTCTTTATCGCCCATCCAAAAGCCATTGCTGCTTTCGAGCGCGAATGCACCTGGCGAGGCGTTCCCCCTGCCACCATCAACCTGTTTGGAACACCTGTCCTTACATGGCGCGGCGTGCCGCTTATTCCAAGTGACAAGCTTGAAATCAACAAAAACAACAAGTCAGGACAAGGCACAACAAACATTATTCTCGTTCGTGTCGGCGAAAATGAACAGGGTGTGGTTGGACTGCATCAGGCCGGAATACCCGGTGAAATCAGCCCAAGCCTTTCCGCAAGGCTTATGGGACTCGACAAGCTTGGTGTTGCATCCTATCTCCTGACTCTCTATTCATCACTTGCTGTCCTGACCGATGATGCTCTGGGTATCCTTGAAAATGTGGAAGTGGGCTACTATCATGACTACGAACATCGCAAGTCAGGCGCCAAAACGAAATAATATTACCATTGTGAATTATGCCGAGAGATTCTGAGCAACAGAAGATCAGTGGAATGGAAAGTGAAGCGCTGAACCCGGTGCTGATTGCACAGATTGCAAGCCGTCTGTTTAATGACGTGCCCGAAGCAGGTTCTGTTCCGAGATATGAAACCGATGCTGAAGGAGCACCTTCAGCATTTGCTGACTCTTTACATGATAAAACCGATCTTGCCGGTGAACACCCTCCTGTAAGCTTGCCAGTCGATTTTCAGCAGCAGAATCTGCCGACGGAGCCAGGACTTCCTGCTCTCTCTGAAGCGTTTCCAGCGCAACCGGAGCATGATTTCTATTTTCTGCCCGGTGCACCTGAAAAAAAGCAGGAACCGCTGGGTCATCATGCCAATAAACTGACCGAGCAGCAGAACTATTCAGAAAATACGGACAGCACGGGCAGTTCAGATGGACTCGACCAGTTCATCCGGCGCAGTCTGCCGCCGAAACCGGAAACAACTGAAACTTTTACCGGAAATAATCCTGAAAGCATTGTTCCATTTTTTACAATATTGAACGCCGGACTTCCAGCAGAAGACGATTTCTCTTTCAGACTGCTTTATTCCGCCGCTCAAAATCAGGCGGCTACACCAGAAAACCATCCTGAAATAAACCCTGAGACGCATACCCCTGAAGCTTTTTCACCCAATCCGTCGAAGGAACAGCTGCCACAGTTGCCGGGTTCATACGGCAGGCCTGCGGAAGGACAGTGCTATGCTGAAAAGCTCTATAGAACCTTTGAACAGGAGCAGGGCAGCCCTGTTCTTGAAGCCGTGTTTCAATCATTGCGTGAGGTTACACCGTTTTCATCCGGAGATGCTGCCACCATCCCGTTCAATCGGTATGAAACCCCCTTCATACACCCATCATCAAGGACACTTCCTGAACTTCCGGGCAAAGCCCCTGCTCCGGTATGGCCGAACGTGAGTCCTGAAACACTCGGCAGCAGCCCTTTACCCTTCAGCCTGCCTGACGCTCCCAAGGAGCCTTATTACTTTCTGCGTGAACCTAAAGCTCCGATACACCAGCCTGAAGGCTTCGACGTAGCAACCATACGCAAGGACTTTCCTGTCCTTCACCAGAAGATTCACGGCAAACAGCTTGTCTGGTTCGACAACGCGGCAACAACACAGAAGCCGCTCAGCGTTATCAACGCGGTAGCACAGTTTTATGCCACCGACAACTCGAATATCCATCGCGGTGCACACACCCTTGCTGCCCGTGCCACCGATGCCTATGAAGGTGCCCGTGAGAAAATCAGGCAGTTCATCGGTGCCGGGTCAGCATCGGAAATCATCTATGTACGAGGCACCACCGAGGGCATCAACCTTGTTGCACAGACCTGGGGACGGAAGTTTATTCAGCCGGGTGATGAGATTGTGCTCTCCATCCTTGAACACCATGCCAATATTGTTCCATGGCAGATGGTTGCGCAGGAAAAAGGGGCACGCATCAAGGTTGTGCCGGTCAATGACCGGGGCGAGATCATCATGGAAGAGTACACCAGACTGCTCGGGCCCCGAACAAAGTTTGTCTCGCTTACCCAGGCTTCAAACGGACTTGGAACCATTCTGCCAGTGAGAGAGATGATAGAGCTGGCCAAGCGGTTTGACGCAAAGGTGCTGGTTGATGGAGCCCAGTCGGTTGCCCATATGCCGGTCAATGTGCAGGATCTCGATGCTGATTTCTTTGTCTTTTCAGGGCACAAGATTTTTGCTCCAACCGGCATCGGCGTGGTCTACGGCAAACGGGAACTGCTTGAGCTTATGCCCCCCTGGCAGGGCGGCGGCAACATGATACAGGATGTTCGCTTTGAAGAGACCATCTACAATGAGGCACCGGCAAAGTTTGAGGCTGGAACGCCTTCGATCGGCGATGCTGTCGGACTTGGAGCTGCGCTCGACTATGTCCGTAAAATAGGGCTTGACAATATCGGGCGTTACGAACATGCGTTGACGGAGTATGCGACTGAAAAGCTGATCAGGATTCCGGGGTTGCGCATCATCGGTACGGCTCGCAACAAGGTGGGTGTGCTCTCGTTTGTGCTCAACAATCTGCCCAATGAAGAGGTCGGCAAACTGCTTGACCGCGAGGGCATTGCTGTCCGGACAGGTCACCACTGCACGCAGCCATCGTTACGACGCTTCGGTGTTGAAGGCACCATACGCCCGTCACTGGCATTCTACAATACCAGAGATGAGATCGACCGATTGGCTGAAGTGATTGATCATATTCAAAGACGATAATGCGATATGACTGCCAACGTGAAATACTTCTCGCTTAAAAATGAATATATCGCTTATCTTTGTCACCGATAACACCAACATCCGTAACGATAAACAATAGATGCAGTTTGAAACCCTTGCCATTCATGATGGCCAAGCACCTGACCCCCAGACAGGATCGGTAACCGTTCCTGTTTACCAGACATCCACCTTTGAACGCGAAGACCTGGAACATCGTGGTGAATTCTTCTACTCAAGAATCGGGAACCCAACAAGAAAGGCACTTGAATCAACGCTTGCTCTGCTTGAAAACGGCCGCTTTGGTCTGGCCTTCGCTTCCGGAGTTGCAGCATCCCTTGCTGCACTTCAGGTACTGAAACCAGGTGACCATATCGTTGCCGGAACCGATATCTACGGTGGCAGCTACCGTACCTTTGAGCAGCTTATGCGCCCGTGGGGAGTCAGCACAACCTATGCAGCAAGCGGATCTACTGCAAGTTATGAAGCATGCATTACTCCCGAAACAAAACTGATCTGGCTTGAAACCCCCAGCAATCCTCTGCTTCAAATCACTGACATTCGTGCTGTCTCCCGACTCGCCCGTGAACGAGGCATTCTTGTTGCCGTAGACAACACCTTTTCAAGCCCATATTTTCAGAGGCCACTCGAGCTTGGTGCTGATATTGTCGTACACAGCACCACCAAATATCTCGGCGGCCACAGCGATGTCATAGGCGGTGCCGTCGTCACCTCCGATCCTGGGCTGCATATAAAAATAAAAAACTATCAGGGCGCCGCCGGAGCAATACCGGCACCATGGGACAGCTGGCTTATCCTTCGCGGTCTGAAAACCCTGAAAATCCGTATGAAGGAACATGAGGCAAGTGCCCTTCATCTTGCAAGATTCCTTGAACAGCATCCCGCAGTGGAACAGGTCTTCTATCCAGGCCTTACTTCCCACCCGCAGCATGAACTGGCAAAAGCGCAGATGAGCGGATTCGGGGGAATGCTGACGTTTGCCTTGAAAGGCGGACTGCCAGCTGTTGAAACACTGATTTCGCGAATCAAACTGTTTGTGCTTGCCGACAGTCTCGGTGGCGTTGAATCGCTGATTGCCTCCCCCGCAAAAATGACATTAGGAGCCCTTTCTCAAGAGGAGCGAGAACGGAGAAAGTGTACCGACAACCTTGTCCGCATCTCTATTGGTCTGGAAAATGCCAGCGACCTTGAAGCTGATCTTCTGAATGCTCTTTGCGAATTGTAAGATAAAACAACATAGAAATGCCGCACATGCTTACTCTTGAACTGAATGGAAAACAACAGATAGTTCCTCATGGTTCTGCCGTTACCGACCTCCTTTCAATCATCGGATCAGTTGACAATAACGTGGCAGTAGTGATCAACGATCGTATCATTCGCCCAGATAAACGATCAACTCACCAGTTGCAGGAGGGTGATCGGGTTGAAATCCTGATTTTTGCCGGAGGAGGCTAAACCGCATAGATAGAATTAATCCCTATGGACTATTTGCAATTAGGCTCTTATACCTTCTCTTCACGTCTGATTCTTGGTACAGGAAAATTCAGCAACGCAACAGTCATGCTCGAAGCTGTCAGAGCTTCCGGTGCACAGCTTGTTACGGTTGCCCTTCGCCGCTTCAACCGTGAACAGCTGGCTGACGATCTTTTCAGTCCATTAAGGGCACTTCCGGGAATAACCTTAATGCCGAATACCTCAGGTGCATCAACTGCAGCAGAAGCCGTCCGCGCTGCCCAGATAGCACGTGAACTGTCAGGAAGTCCCTTCATCAAAGTGGAAATTCACCCGAATCCCCAGCATTTAATGCCCGATCCGATAGAAACCTTTGAGGCATGCCGCATTCTTGCAAAAGAAGGATTTCTTGTCATGCCCTATATAGCCGCCGATCCTGTCCTGGCCAAACGTCTTGAAGAGGTCGGATGCACGTCGGTCATGCCGCTCGGATCGGCTATCGGCAGCGGTCAGGGACTTGCTACGGCCGAGATGCTCAATATCATCATCAGGGAAAGCAATATCCCTGTCATCGTCGATGCCGGGCTGCGCTCCCCTTCCGAAGCCGCCCTTGCCATGGAAATGGGATGCGGCGCAGTTCTCGTCAACAGTGCCATAGCCGTGTCCGACAACCCGCCGGCGATGGCCGGAGCCTTTGCCGGAGCTGTTGATGCTGGAAGAAAAGCGTTCAAAGCCGGACTGATGCCGAAAAGCAGCTTTGCCATAGCAACAAGCCCTCTCACAGCCTTTCTGGGAGCAAAGGTATGACCAATTTACCGGATTGGCTTACTGACGGCAGGGACTCCGCGACACTTGCCGCAATGCTTGATCCCTCCTCATCAAGCTCTCTTGAATCGCTGGCCATCGAATCCAGAGCACTCACACTTCGCCGTTTCGGACGCACAATGACGCTCTACGCACCGCTCTACCTCTCGAACTACTGTTCCAGCGGCTGTGCCTACTGCGGGTTTGCATCCGACAGAAAGACCCCTCGCCGCCGCCTTGAACCCGATGACATCCGCCGCGAACTGACCGCAATGAAAAAGCTTGGAATCACCGACATCCTTCTGCTCACCGGTGAACGCACCCACAATGCCGACTTCGATTATCTTCTACGAAGTGTCGACATCGCCGCACAGGAGATGCAGCGGGTATCCGTCGAGGCATTTCCCATGAGTATACGGGAATACCGCGCCCTTGCCGACAGCGGGTGCACAGCCATCACCATCTATCAGGAAACCTACAACCGCGAACGTTACGAAGCTCTCCACCGCTGGGGACCGAAAAAGGATTTTATCGAACGGCTTGAAACGCCGGCGAGAGCGCTCGAAGGCGGCATAAAAACCGCAGGACTCGGCGTACTGCTCGGTCTGTCAGACCCGGGAGAAGATGCTTTAAGCCTTTACCGGCATGTACGCTATCTTGGTCGAACCTTCTGGCGGGCAGGCCTTTCCGTCTCATTTCCCCGCATGAGGCCGCAAACCGGTGGCTACGAACCACCCTTTCCTGTTGACGATCACTCTCTTGCCCGCATTATTTTCGCCTTCCGCATCGCACTGCCAGATGTAGAGCTTGTCCTTTCAACAAGGGAAAGTGCAGCTTACCGCGACGGCATGGCAGGACTCGGCATAACCAGAATGAGCATAGAAAGCCGCACCACTGTAGGCGGTTATCACGACCCCGAAAACAACGGCAAAGGTCAGTTCGATGTTTTTGACGACCGCAGCGCCCATGAATTCTGCAATGCCATGCGGGCGAAAAATATTGAACCAGTCTTTAAAAACTGGGATCCTGCCTACAACGGCCCTGCAGACGTAAACAACACAATACTTCACCCTGTAAAACCTCAGCCATGTCTTTGAACGACAAACAGCAAGAGCGCTATGCCCGCCACCTGACACTGAAAGAAATCGGTGAAAAAGGACAGGAAACACTGCTTCAGTCAAAAGTACTCGTCGTCGGTGCCGGAGGACTCGGCTCCCCTGCGGCCTTTTATCTTGCAGCAGCCGGCATCGGCACCATAGGACTTATGGATGGCGATACCGTAGACCTCAGCAACCTGCAGCGCCAGATTCTCCATACCACTGAAACAATCGGTGAGAAAAAAGTCAACTCCGCAAAAACAAGGCTTCTCGCCCTTGATCCCGGCATTACACTTAACCTCTACCCATTCCGTCTGACCCCCGAAAACGCACCCGACATCCTTGCCCAGTATGACTTCATCATCGATGCAACCGACAACTTTGAATCAAAATTTCTGATAGCAAGAGCGTGCCATAAGGCAGATAAACCCTACTCCCATGCAGGCATCAAGCAATTCTACGGCCAGACCATGACCGTCCATCCCGGAAAAACCGCATGCTACCACTGCGTCTTCCACGAAGATGGAATCCCAGCCGCTGCCACCCCCTCAGGCCCAATCGGAGCACTCCCCGGAGTCATCGGCTCCATGCAGGCAATTGAAGCCATAAAATATCTCCTCACCATCGGAATCCCCCTGACCAATACCCTCCTGACCTACGACTCCCTTTCCACAGAAATCAGAAAAGTCCCGGTAACCCAGGACTCACACTGCCCCATCTGCGGCACTCATTAGCACGAGCAGAGCCTGCCCCCTCTTTACCCATCGAACTCAACTTCAACCTCTGCTATCCCACCCCTCTCTGTAATCTCGACGCAAAGCGGAGAGAACTCCCGTTCACTCCATTATAGTCCCATTGTCCCGGATCCCATCGGACCCGGGCAGAGCAATGCAAACTATCAGATCTGCTCCCCCATGATGAGACCCGGAAGGGATTCATCATTATAGCTGCAGAAGTGAATCTCCATAACCTCTCAAGCGTCATCCACCTTATTAATACAAATAGTCAGTCGCGGTAGGGATGCCAGTTACCCCTCGCCACCGGGTCGCAGGAGCGGTCTCCCGCTCTCTGCTCCCACAGATCGTAGCGTGCGGATTTCCCGCACTACGCTCTTCAGAAGATGATTCACTGCATAACAAGTCCTTGTAGTTTCCAAAATGGGATAGACAACTTTGGACGCAGTAACGGAAACCGCAATTTCAGGCGGTGAAATGCCTCCCATGTTATTCCCCCTTTTTGACTCCGGCTACTGAGCATTCTCTTCCAGTATCGTTCCACACTTCGGTGGATTCTCTGTAAAACCTGGAAGTTCACTGCTATACCAAAGTAGGCATAATGACCACGCAAAACGCTGTTCAGGTTGATCACCTGCTCTTGAACAGACTGATGTCGCATTCGTCTCATCAGATCGCAAAGACGAAACATACTGCGACGAACCCGGGTATTCTCAGTGCGTATTCCCACCTTGAAGTTACCCTTCAGGTTGCATGTACAATAGAAGGTAAATCCAAGAAATTGAAGGGTTTCTGGACGTTTCCTTCCTCTTTTCGCAGCATTCTTCTGTGCAAAACGACCAAACTCAACGAGCTTTGTCTTTTCTGGTTCAAGCGCAAGCGCAAACTTATCCAGACGCTTGGCCAGCACATTCTGAAAACGTAAAGCATCCGACCGGTATTGAAAGCACACCACAAAGTCATCGATATATCTCACCAGATAAGCCTCTCCTTCAAGGCGGGGCTTGATTGCGCGGATCCCCGACTCGGTGTTCAACAAAGCGCTGAATCCATTCATGATCCAGACTACCAAAGAAATTCTTCACGTCCGCATCCAGTACCCAGCCTACTTTACGCCCTGCAATAATTTCATTCTGGGTCGCAACAGCATTATGGGCGCCTCTTCCAGGCCGTCCTCCAAATGAACAGGGTAGATAATCCTGCTCATAGATGGCAGAGAGTACCTGAGATGCACTTTTCTGAAAAGCCCGATCAGAAACACAGGACACACCCAATGGCCGTTTCTCCTTCTTGCCGGGCTTTGGAATATAAACCCTCCTGCTTGGTGGTGCTTTATACCCCCGACGATGCATGGATTGCAACATAGGTTCAATCCATATATCAAAGTTTTCCTTCGTTTCCGATACACTTTGCCCATCACTTCCCGGAGCAGAGTTATATCGAATCTGTTGTAGATTCTTCCACACCCTTTCCCGTGTGACATGGTGAGCCAACGACGTGAACCGGAACTTCGTATCATTCCGAGCTTTCGCTGCTATTTGTTCAAGTCCTGTTTCCATGATTGGTCATTCTTCTCATTGAATAGAAGTCCTTTCCTCCCTTTGGATGGAGCTCATGTTTCCCAAGAACAATTCATCTCCTCCTGGTCGCTTCCCCATGTAATTGGCTCTCCCAATCTCAGAGTACTATCAACCAGTCTGACTTCCATTCAAGCTTCAGGTCTTTACCTGAAACCGGATGGCTCTCCCTTGTTCACATGACTTCCTTTGATTGCATGCTGGCGATTCGAACTCCGGAAGTATTTCAAGAAGCTTACCATATCGTTTCCTGAATTGCTGCTTTCCCCATTCGAGGATTGGGTCAACTACTTCAACCACGATCGATTTCGGGGCTATAATTTCCGTTCACTTGCGTTCCGGCCTACAATCTCCCTGTCTACGCTTCGCAGTGGTCGTTACCGAACACCACGCAAGACTCGGTACATGGCTGCTGGTTAGGCTTTCCACGGTTACCATTTCAGGCAACTGAATTTCATGCGCTTGCAAGGCGCAACCCCGCACAGTTCCGTACGAGCGGTGCTACCGCAAACGGCTCCTGCCTTGAGTTTTGGCGAATCGTACCTCCGGAAATTCGTGGCATATTCGGAGGCGCGGGATGTAAGCATCTACTATGGGCGTGAATTGTTGCCAGTTCATAGCTCTTCCTTTCTGACTTCGGCGCCTCAAGCTCCAGTACCACGCTTTCGTCACAAGGTTTCTGAAACTTTTCAGGGCCTTGATGTTTCCCGATACTCCAAAGTATTGCCCATAACCCTGCTCAACACTTTTCAGCCAGTTGCCTGTCTGTACTATTGGTGCATGCATCCTTATTCTCAGGGCCTCTTTGATTTCCCTTATCGTTTGGCGCAGTCGTTTGCTTATGGTCTTCCGTCTCAGAAAGAAGCCTCCTTTCCGATTCTTGCTGCACAGGTGTTTAAACACAAGAAAATCAAATCCCGCGGGTTTTCTCAGGGTGCAGTGTCAAACCGAAACCAGACAACTGTTCTTTAAGGGCTACAAGATATCGTTCCGCCTCTTCCTTGTACTGAAATCCCAATACACTATCATCGGCGTATCTCACGATGATAACCTCCCCGTTTGGGCGGGTTCGGCGCTCATTTTCGACCCATTCGTCCAGCACGTAGTGAAGATAGATGTTGGCCAGCAGCGGCTAAATCACCGACTCCCTGCGGGTTGCCTACTATTTGCCCATAAATGCGACCATCTTCGCTGTATCCCGTCTTCAGCCATTTGCTGATCAGGCGCAGTATCCGTTTATCCCCGACTCTTTTTCTGACGAATTCAAGCAGGTGTTCATGCGGTATACTGTCGAAGAATCCTTGCAGGTCTGTATCCAGCTAATGCGTTTCGTCAGGATGGCTGTTGACAGTGCATCCAACGCTCCGTGCTGGCTTCGACCGGGCCGGTAGCCGTAGGAGAATCCATAGAATTCTGTTTCATATATCACCGTCAGCACATTGACTACCGCTTGCTGTACAAGCTTGTCTTCTATGGCCGTTATGCCCAGTGGGCGTTTCTGGCCTTTGTCCTTCGGGATAGACGTCCTCAATACCGGTTTGGCTCGATAGCTGCCTTTGTGAATTGCTGTGTGCAGGTTCGGCAGGCGTTCTTCAACCTGCTTTTCGTAGTCCTGACATGTCACACCATCGATTCCAGGTGCTGCCTTTCGGTTCAGCTCATAAAAGCTTTGTCTCAGCAGTTCCGGAGTGATGTGGTGCAGCAGTGCAGTAAAGCAGCACGTCTTGTCAGTTCTGGCTCGTGTTCGCACGCCTTCGAGTCCGAACGACACCAGCTTCCGGCTCTGTATCCGGCTGGTGGCCTCCTCTCCGGCGTTCCTCCTGGCTGATGTCCTTCCCTCCATCTCCACCGCTGAAGCAGGGGCTTCTTTGTTCGGTGACTTCTCTGGTACTACGACACCGTCCGACTCCCGGTTTGCGTCAGCTTCAATTCTTCGGGTTCTCTCCTTCATTGACACCACCCTCCTTCCTTTTGCCTTTGGCGAGGGAGCTTGCCGGGTCTCCCGATTCCCGTGTAGAGAGCTTCCACACATGCAGCTGGCCTTTGATTCCGCCGTAGCCAACCATACCTTGCCATAACAGTACGGTCAATGTTGCGTTCCCCTTCGCTCAATAGGGTCTGCCTACGAATTGTGGTGATTTCGGAACTCTTTACAGCGCCTGTACTTTCCCCTGTCAACGCTTCCCCATGCCTTTGCAGGTCATCGAGGTATGACTCTGGGCCATGATGGGTGGCTTGCCTTTCATGTAAAAAACTTGCATTCTCTACTTTCTACCGGTTTTAATCGGCGCTTTCTGAGCGTCCCTTAACACCTCTCAAAACCTGAACACGAACAGATACATCGGGATGGAATGAGTGCTGAGCAAGTTTTTTTTATATGCCAAGCTGGAGCTCAGCGCTCCCTGAATTGGATTATAAAGTTGAAGAGTTCGGTTTTGTTGATGGGTTTGGTGATGAAGGCGTTGCAACCGGCTTCCTGGGCTTTTTGTTTGTCTTCTTTTGTGGTGAAAGCTGACTGGGCGATCACGGGGAGGTCGGGGCGCTGTTGTTTGATAAGTTTTGTTGCTTCATAGCCATTCATGATGGGCATTTTTATGTCCATGAGGACGAGGTTGATTTCAGGGTGATGCTGAACTAACTCTAAGGCTTCCCAGCCGTTTTCGGCATTGAGGATGGTGATGGTTTCGTATTTGAGGTATTTATTCATCAGGTGTGTACTTACGGCGTCATCTTCGACTACAAGAATACAAAAAAAGTTCTTAGTGCTGAGTTCTGTGGGATTTGGTGGGTTTATGGGGTTGTAGAAAAGGGTGAAGGTGAAGGAGCTGCCTGCTCCTTCTTTTGATTTGACGTTGAGTTTACCGCCGAGCATTTCGACGTAGGCTTTGGTGATGCTGAGTCCGAGGCCTGATCCTTCTTGGTTTCTTGTTAATGAGGTATCGATCTGATGGAATCGGTCGAAAATCTTTTCTTTATGGTCTGCTGCAATGCCGATGCCTGAGTCGATGCAATAAAATTCGAGAGTGTCGTCTTTTCTGGTATAGCCGAAGTCGACGCCTCCTTTTGTGGTAAATTTCAGGGCGTTCTGGATGAGCTTGGTCATTATCAGGCTCAGCTTTACGCTATCGGTTGTTATGGTGCTTTCGGTGTCTGAAAGTCCGGTGGTACAGCGCAGGCTTAATCCTCCTTTCTTTGCTTCGAGTCTGAAGGATGCTTCGATCTGTTGTAAAAGGTTGTTGATGGGGGTTTGGGTTAATTGCAGTTTTGTTTCTTTGGCGTCAATTTTGGAAATGTCCATCAGGTCGTTAATGAGATTGAGCATGCGATGGCCGCTTTGTTCAATAAGGTCGATGTATTCGGCTTGTTCTTCTCCGGTTAAATCGGCGTCTTTCAGCAGTTCTGAAAAGCCGATGATGCCGTTCATGGGTGTGCGGATTTCGTGGCTGATGTTGGCCAGGAATGCTGATTTCAGGCGGTCGCTCTCTTCTGCTGCGCGTTTGCGGTCGGTGATGTCGTGAATGATTGAATAGAGAAGGATTTTTCCTTCGATTTCTATTGGATTGCTGAATACTTGAACATCGAGAATTGAGCCTTCTGCCTGGCGGTGTTGGAATACAAACTGTTTTTTTTCGGACAATCTGCTTTTTTCCATTTCACACTTCACCTGTTCAGGGGAGAGAGTATTGATGTCCTGTATCTTCATTGTGCAGAGTTTTTCAACTGACCAGCCATAAATGTCTGCTGCGGCCTGATTGGCGTTGATGATGTTGCCGGTTTCGGGGTCGATCACCAACTTGATGGCGGAATGTTTCTCAAACATCACCCTGAAGCGCTCTTCACTGTTTTTGAGGGCTGTTTCGGCGTATTTGCGTTCGGTGATGTCGGTGAGAATGACCCTGCACATGTATGATGTTTCACTTATTACAGCATCAAGGCGAAGCGTGCGACCAGAGAGAGCAGGATACTCGTTAGATGAAGGTTGAAGAGCGACAGGCAACAGCTTCAGTTCGCAGTTGCGTGGTACTCTTTTGGTGAACACCGTTTCAAGCAGGTCTTCTATTATCCGATAGTCCCCAGGAACAACAAATCTTTTTAACTGCATGCCTTCCAAGCTTGAGCGATCAACTTCAAGCAGTTTGGCAGCAGTGAGGTTCGATTGCAGGATTGTGCTGTCACGCCCCAGAGTCAAATACCCTGTTGGTGCAAAATCGTAGAGTTCAGTGTACTTGTCGAGACTTTCTTCCAGCTCAATTCTTTTATGAGCCAGTTCTTCCTGCTGCATTTCTAGTTCGACATGATGAACCTCCAGCTCGTGTATTAACCGAATCATCTCTTCGGATGAATCCTGTTTGCTTAAGGCAGGGCTGATTTTTTGTTGCTGCAGGCGTGCTTCGGCTTGTGTGCGTATCTCTGCATGGGGGGGATTGTTGTGCTGATTTTTTGGCATGGGGAGTTGGAATGATATGACGGAACTAGGATAAAGATGCTATTGTCAAGTAATATACAGATATTTTATGAGACAGGTGGTTAAAGTTCCACCACCTTGCCGATCTGGGGCTCAGCGTTCCCTGAGTTCGGTTATGTTGACGGGTTTGGTGTCTTCACCGGGTTATACGGCAGGGTGAACGTGAAGATGCTTCCTGCTCCCTCAGCTGATCGGACACTGAGTTTGCCGCCAAGCATTTCCACGTAGGCTTTAGTGATGCTTAATCCAAGACCTGAACCTTCATGGTTTCGCGTTAGAGTGTTGTCGACCTGGCGGAAGCGGTCGAATATCTTCTCCTGCATTTTGTCGGGAATGCCGATTCCGGTATCGATAACATAAAATTCGAGTGTGGTGCCTTGCCTGGTATAACCGAAATCGATGCTTCCTGTCACGGTAAATTTCAGGGCGTTCTGGAGAAGATTGGTCAGGATCTGGGCAAGCTTCCCGTTGTCGGTCTCAATAATGCTTTCGGCGTCCGGCAGTCCCGGGGTAGAGCGTAACTGCAACTTTTTCTGGCTGATTGCGGGCATGAAAAAGGCATGGAGATCTCGGAGAACCTTGTTGACCGGCGTTGGTGTGATCTGAAGCTTTGTTTCTCCGGCTTCTATGCGCGAAATATCGATGAGGTCATTAATGAGATTGAGCATGCGCCGGCCGCTCTGCTGAATGAGGTCGACATACTCGACCTGTTCTTCTCCGGTGAGGTGCGGCTCTTTCAGCAGCTCTGAAAAGCCGATAATACCGTTCATCGGGGTGCGTATTTCGTGGCTGATGTTGGCAAGGAATGCTGATTTCAGGCGGTCGCTCTCTTCTGCGTGCTCTTTGGCGGCAATAAGCTCTGCCAACATTTTTTTCTGCTCAGTTATGTCTTCTTTAACGGCGACGAAACTGGTGATAACGCCTTCTTGATTTTGAATGGCAGATATGACAGCGGATTCCCAGAAGAGTTCTCCATTTTTCTTTTTGTTCTGCCATTCACCACGCCAGATACTTCCGGATAAAATTGTTTTCCAGAGTTCGTCATACACTGATTTTGGCGTCAGACCTGATTGCAGAATCTGTGGATTTTTGCCTTTAACTTCTTCTGCACTATATCCGGTGAGTTCGGTAAACATCGGGTTGACATAGGCTATAGTACCCTGAGCATCCGTAATCACAACTACTGCCGGGCTTTGTTCTACAGCGGCGCTCAATATTTTGAGCTGATCGATAGCCAGCTTACGATCGGTGATGTCGCTATGCGTACCGAGCATGCGTAATGGTTTGCCATCTGGTGTTCTGGCTAATAATTTACCGCGATCGAGCACCCATACCCAGTGACCGTTTTTATGTTTCATCCGGCATTCGCATTTATAATGCTCTATTTCACCGTTGAAATGTTGTTCCGCAATGGCTGCTGATGCTTTGAAGTCATCAGAGTGTGACAGATCTCTCCAGGTTTGAATGCTCACTGGGGCAAGTTCTTCTCTTGTATATCCTACGATTTCGAACCAGCGTTTATTAAGTATGACTTCACCGGTCTGAACATTCCAATCCCAGGTTCCAAGTTGGGCAGCATCAATGGCTGCTTCGTAGCGTTCCTTACTTTTCAGTATTGCCTGTTCGTATTTTTGACGAATGCGTTCTTGTTTTTTACGATCACTGATATCTCGAATCAAGCCGATCATTCCGGAGATATCCTGATCCTGATAATATTGCAGGTGGATTTCTGCGTCAAAGAGTGAACTGTTTTTTCTCTTTAACTTGACTTCAAAAATTTGTTTCTCTGTTTTTTGCTGCAGGCTGCTGATGAATACCGGTAAAGCTTCAGGGATTTTTTCTTCTGCCATGTAGTCGGTAAAGGGGTGGCCGATGACCTCGCATGGCAGATAGCCGAAAAGTTTCTCAACAACAGGGGAAACATAGGTTAATGTGCCGATGGAGTCGGTAACAATTACCTGATCTGCCATTTGTTCAGTGATGGAACGAAAATTACGCTCACTTTTGAGCAGTGCAATTTCCGCCTGTTCTCTGTTTTCACGGTTTCGCAGCGTCGTGATTCCATAGGCGAGGTTGTCGGCAAGTGCAGTGAGAAGCTTTGTTTCTTCGGTATCAAAGGCATTGGACAGTGCTGAGTATATGGTTATGGCCCCGAAGACCGTATTATCCGTTTTCAACGGTATACTCTGCACTGAGGCATACCCTCGCTCAAGTGCCTGAGATAGCATAGGCTTGAACTTCGGCTCTTTGTGAATATCGCGAATGATGCATGGCTCGCCACTGCAAATAGCCGTGCCGGTAGGACCCTGACCAAGTGAAGAATCTGCCACACTGGCTGACTTGATGTATCCTTCGTCAAAGCCTGCCTGAGCGACAATGCGAACGTTTTTTGATTCGCCTTGTCCGGCATACCCAACCCATGCCATGCGGTAGCCGCCGACTTCAACCATGATGCTGCATATCTTTTGCAGTAACTCCATTTCATTGGTGGTATGAATCAGTGCCTGATTGCAATAATTAGTTGCCTGAAGTGCGCGAGTCAGCCTGTGGAGTTTGGTTTCAGTTTGCTTTTGTTCGGTTATATCGGAAAGAATGACGCGGCATTGCTGACCATTATCGTTGACTGCAGCATCAAGGCGAACGGTATGTGCTGACGGGTCATGGTGGTCTTGAGGGTGCTGTGGGTCAGGAACCATAAGCATAACCTCGCATGATCCGCGCTCTTTCCGGATGAAAACAGCATCGAGCATTGTTTTGAAAAGAGAGAGAGACTGGGGAATGAAAAAATTCTGTACGTTATTATCCCGTAATTGAGTGCGTACAACTCCAAGGATACTGGATGCCATCAGGTTAGCTTCGAGTATCCGGCCATCAGGAGCAAGAGTGAGGTAGCCAACCGGCGCAAAGTCGTAAAGTTCGGTATAGCGTTCGAGACTTTCCGCCATCTTGCTCCGGGAGATAACCAGTTCATCCCGTGACTGCATGAGATCTTCATTCAGCATTTCGAGTTCGACCTGGTATACCTCCAGTTCATGGACCATCCGCATCATGGCGTCTTGTGAAGTGGATTGATCGGGTGTGGTGAGCTGATGGTGCTGCAGGCGCTCTTCAGCAAGGAAACGCAGCTCTGAAGGGGCAACGGGTCTGATACTGTGCTGTTTTTTTACCATGTGGAGAAGATCAATGGTACAACCGAACAGGAATAAAGATGCAACGATAATATTATGATAATATCACTATTGTCCAACAATAAGTCAAAAGTCACATAAAGGATCCTTGAAGCAAAGCTTCGGGGTATATATTCCAGAGAGATTCAAGGTTGATGGGGAGAAAACTCGCAGGTCAATTCGTTCTTCTGATAAAATAATTGAAGTTGAAGTCACTGCATTTTCAGTATTGAGTCTGGACTTTTATTGATGATGCTTAGCGTGCTTGGAACAGAAGTATCCAAGGCTGTCGGACTCGTGAATATGGTAAATCAAGCCGCTCACCTGGAGAGCGGCCTTTTGGAATGATCAATAGTATAAAATATCAGTCTTTCAAAGCTTCTTCCGCCTCAAGCCAGTGATCGACATCTGAGCCGTGCTCACTTCCTTTCAATTCCCAGAGGTAATACGCAGAAAGTCTGATCGCTTCTTCGCTCTGTTCCTGCCCGGATACTTTTCTTTCATCAGTTTCGTTTGATATGATTGCTCTCGTTAATTGGTTTGTCAGTAAGAAAAATCACATGAATCTTACACGCACAACGTCTTGATTTATAACAGAACATTGTACCAATTTCTCAAGCTCCTTACAAGTAAAACTATGTTACATATATGTTAAATCTGATATTACCTAGCTCAGCATGGGCTTATTAATACTTATCTTATATATAAAAAGATATTTGTCTGAACTGCGAATCAATCCGGAGACAAGGCATTGTCATTTGCTCCAGCAACAGTCTTTTTCACCAAACAGGATGTGACGGGCAAAAAGGGACTCTGACGCCATGCATCAAAGACTGCGCAGGAGGTTATCTATTTTGTGACAGGTGAACTTGTCAAGCACAAGGATTCCCGTGATGATTTATAATTAAGCCTTTCACAGCAAATGATTCCATAATAAAACAGGTCATACACAAAAACAGATAAGCGCTCAGCAACAAGTCAAACCGTAATCCTTACCGAAACCAGCCAATAACAAATAGAGCTTCAGCCCCTTTTGCGCCAGCACCTTCAACATCGGCTGAACTTCTTTCGCTGTATGGAATAATGCGTTTACCCGGAATGACGGTTAAAGACCTGCCCACATAGTTCTCAGCAAGCCAAGAAAGCCGGTAAACAAGCAGTGAAGTAGTTGTTTCCCATATTGAGACTGAGAACAAATCACCCGTTGAGAGTTGGTTTTTTTATCAAACTGTTGCGTGAACGCTTCTCTATAGATCAAGGGAAAAGGTAAGAAATAGCAGATTTTGCCTATTTTTTCATTATACAAAATTTTATTGCTTTTCACCCCGGATGAATGCTTTCATCATGTTCAGAACGTTTTATAATAAAATACCTTACTCCAATATTCGCACAGCAGCGAAAGAATCGCACGCCAATACAGAAAACGAAAAACTCCTCCTGGAACTTTGCAGGAGCACTGTTAACCAGGTGCTGCAAATGCTGGGTAGCGGATCAGATGGTCTTGATGACGCCCAGGTAAACAAGAAAACGACAAAGTTCGGCAAAAATGAAATATCACTGGCTAAGCGCCCATCTTTTCTTCAGGATATCGGCCATAGGCTTTCGAGTCCGCTTATAATTCAGCTACTGCTTATTGCCATTGTTTCAGCCGCTATAGGAGAGCTGAAATCAACAGCTATTGTCAGTGCCATGATAGTACTGAGTATAGGCATATCCTATGTACTGGACAAGAGGTCGAGAAATGCAGTAGACTCCCTTGGAAAGCGAGTGCAATCGCATGCAATCGTTATTCGCAACGGAAAGGAGCTGGAAATCTCTCTTGTCAATCTTGTTCCCGGTGACATTGTGCAACTTCAGGCGGGATCGCTTATTCCTGCGGATTTGCGACTGATTTCTGCAAAAGATTTTTTTGTCAGTCAGGCATCGCTGACTGGCGAAACCATGCCTGTAGAAAAAAACGCTCACCCATGCATCGACGAAAACCTTTCGATTCTTGAGTTGAGCAACGCTTGTTTTCAGGGTAGCAGTGTAAGCAGCGGTTCCGCTCGGGCTATCGTGGTAAATACCGGCAGCAGAACATTTTTCGGAGCAATTGCTGAACGACTAAACCAGCAGCGTGACGAAACAAGCTTCGATCGTGGAATCCGCTCATTTACCTGGCTGATGATCAAGTTTATGGTGATTATGGTATCTGCGGTTTTCATGATTGTTGGTTTCAGTAAAGGCAACTGGCTGGAAGCGCTTTTTTTCAGTCTATCAGTGGCCGTTGGGTTAACGCCGGAAATGCTGCCAATGATTGTGACAGCAAATCTTGCTAAAGGTGCGCTGACAATGGCGAAAAAGAAAGTCATTGTTAAAAACCTTTCCGCAATACAAAACTTTGGGGCCATCGATATTCTTTGTACTGACAAGACAGGAACACTTACTCAGGATTGTGTCCTTCTTAAACTTGCTGTTGATGTTATGGGCGTGGAGAGCGAGAATGTTTTGAGATATGCATATCTGAACAGTTTTTTTCAGACCGGATTGCGAAATCTTCTCGACAGGGCCGTACTTGAACATCAGGAGTTCGCTGTTGATGTGAACTGTACATTGGTTGATGAATTGCCTTTTGACTTTCAGCGCAGACGTATGTCTGTCGTGGTTGCCTATGAAGCTGATCATGTACTGATTTGTAAAGGCGCAGTAGAGGAGATCTATTCAAGTTGCGATCGATACCAGATTGATGATGAGGTCTATCCCTTGATCGGTATGATCAAAGATGATCTGTTTGAAGAGGTTGCCAACCTGAATAGCAACGGGTACCGTGTACTTGCCATTGCTTACAATGAGTTCCCCCCAGATAAAACACATTTTTCTCATGAAGAAGAAAAAAATCTGATTCTTCTCGGTTATATCGCCTTTCTTGATCCACCAAAAGATTCAACTGCACAAGCGTTGATCTGCATGAAAGAAGCAGGCGTCAGAGTAAAGATTCTCACGGGCGACAATGCATTGGTAACACGCAAGATATGCCGGGATGTTGGTCTTGCGGTTAACATGGCAGCTACAGGCGATGAACTGGTAAAAATGCGTTCGGATGAGTTTGACAGGAGTGTAGCCGAAGCGGACATCCTTGCTAAACTTTCACCAATGCAGAAGGAACAGGTTGTACAATCCCTTAAAAAGAATGGTCATGTTGTCGGATATATGGGTGACGGGATTAATGATGCTCCAGCTCTTCGGGCCGCAGATGTTGGCATATCGGTCGACACCGCAGTAGATGTAGCGAAGGAATCCGCAGATATTATACTGTTGGAAAAAAGCTTGCTGGTGCTGAATGACGGGATCATGGAAGGACGGCGAGTGTTTGCAAATATAATCAAATATATCCGAATGGGTGCAAGTTCTAATTTCGGAAACATGTTCAGTGTTATTGGCGCAAGCTACCTCTTGCCGTTCCTTCCCATGCTGCCGATTCAAATTCTCCTGAACAATCTCCTCTATGATTTTTCGCAGACAGGTATCCCTGCAGATCGGGTTGATGAAGAACAGATTGCGAAACCGCGTAAATGGGATATCGGCAATATTAAGTGGTTTATGACCTTCATCGGGCCGATCAGTTCCATTTTTGATTATGCTACGTTCGCATTGATGTGGTTTGTTTTCAATTGCCGGTCATTTCTTGACCTGACGGTAAGTTCAGCTGGAAAAACATATGCAGTCCAGCTTTTCCAGACAGGATGGTTTGTTGAATCACTACTGACACAAACTTTAATTGTTCATATCATCAGAACAGGAAAAATACCCTTCCTCCAAAGTCGAGCATCTCCTTCATTATTATTGACCACCCTGACAGTAATCGCTGTTGCTGTATGGCTGCCGTATTCTCCATTTGCCTCGTTGTTCGGTATGGTTCCGTTGCCATTGAGCTATTTTATCTGGATAGCAGGTTTCCTACTTTCATACGGCCTTATCGGACATATCGTTAAATCTTGGTTCTTCAACCGTTTTGGAGGTAACTGATATGTTGAATAGTATTCTGGAGGCAATTGAGCATGGCCGTATGGTTAAATTAACGAGCCATGACAAGAACGATGCTCTGCAGTTTCTTGGAACTATGCTCGAAGCGGTTCCATCAATTCCATCAGGAATCAATATTGTCGAAATCGTGCTGTCCCATGAAAAAACATCAAACACTTCGCTGATAGCAGGATGGGCATGTCCTCATGCAAGAGTTAATTATGACGGGGATTTAAGCTGTACCATAGGATGGAGCATGGAGGGGATTGATTATGGGATACCTGACGAACCTCTGGTACATATGATTATCATGTTTTTCGTGCCTGATAACCAACGGAACGCATATCTCAAGGAGGTATCTGCCCTTGTGAGAGTGTTAAAAAACAATCCTCAGTATCAGGGCCTTGAAACAATACAGGATTTAAATGCCATCCGGAATAACCTTCTTGATATAGCCCACCTTGCAATGAGTGGTGATGCAAAAAATTATCGAGCGCGAATGATCCAGCTTGATACATTAACTAAAGCTGCAGCTACAGGTGGGATGCACGAGGAAGGGATGCAGATCGAAGCTTTGATGGTTGTAGTGGTACCTGACATGAATCCTGTTGTTCTGACCCAGAATATCGAACTTTCCAGGCTTGCAGAAAAAGATATAAACCTGATAACAGTCATCTCCAAAGGGAACAATTATCTATTAAATGACTGGCATATTGTACGAAGAAACACCACAAGCTATACAGGTGAAAAATTCATTCACGATTGCCTTGCCATAAAACTTGTAAGCGCTCCACAGTAATTGATTCTGTATTCAAGTCCTGAACTCAACAACCCGAAACGCTCCGGAAGCGGCAATGTATTTAAAATATTTTTGTTGTGTACTCTCTGATGTGACTATATTCTGAGGAAAGGGTTGCATAAATATCGCGTCTTGTCAGCTGAACTTAACTGCTTTTAATGTAGTATTTTGCGGTATTTTTTACCCACTTTTCTGTTGTTTGTCGAATAGTTCAGGCTATATCTGACATGCAAACTATTACAAAAAAACGACCCATAATGTTTCCCCTCGTTTATGAAATCAACACAAGAGTCTGGCTGAAAAAACTTAGTAAATACCATAACCATCCAATAACCCTCGGCAATATTCCCGATGAGGAGTTCACCTTCTTTTCAAACTGCGGTTTTGATTTGATATGGCTGATGGGAGTATGGGAACCAAGTCAGTACAGCAATGCAATTGCAACTTCTCACCCTGGTCTTCGAAGCTTAATCCTTGAACATATTCCACAGGCACAGCCCGACGATATAGCATCATCTCCTTATTCAATCAACTCATATACGGTCAACAAATCGTTAGGCGGCAAAGACGAACTTTTTGTATTCCGCAAAAAGCTCAATTCGTACGGCATAAAACTTATGCTCGACTTTATACCCAATCATCTTGCCCTTGACAACACACTGCTGCCTGACCACCCTGAGTTCTTTATTCCAGTATCGAAAAACGAACAAAGTCACGACCTGGAATCAGCCTTCGAATACACCCGGGGACAATATCTCGCCTACGGCAAAGATCCTAATTTTGCCCCCTGGACAGACACCCTCCAGCTTAATTACGCAAAACCTGAAACACACCGGATGATGACTGATAACCTTTTAAGTATCAGTTCACTCTGCGATGCTGTCAGATGCGGGGGTGCAATGCTGATTCTTAAAAACGTTTTCAATACCACATGGAGCAGCCTCGGGGGTACCAAAAAAAAAGAGTTCTGGGCCGACGCTATTGCCGAAGTGAAACACCAGCACCCCGACTTTCTCTTTCTTGCCGAATCCTACTGGAACAAGGAGTGGGAACTCCAGCAACTGGGATTTGACTTTACCTATGACAAACCTTTTTACGACCATATCTGCAGTTCCCCCGTTAATGGAGACGAACTTACAGGACATTTGGCAGAGCAATGGGATTACCAGAAACATCTCTGCCGCTTTCTCGAAAACCATGACGAACCAAGGGCTGCAGAAAAAATCGGTCTTAACAACAAAGCTGCTGCACTTATACTTCTGGCAACCCCGGGCATGCACCTCATCCATCAGGACCAGATGGATGGCTTCCGACTGAAAATCCCTGTACAGCTTATCACCCAGGCTCCCGAACCATGCGACAAAGATCTCGCGGAACTCTATAAAAAACTTTTTATTCTTCAGAAAAACCAGGTCTTTCAAGAAGGTAAAATCGAACTGCTCGACGTAAGCACGGCTCACCATTCATCTTGTTTCGGATTTCATCGGTTTACAACAGAAAAACATGCCTTTGTGCTCGCCAATTTCAGCGCTTCAGCCAAAGCAATAGAGTTCCGGCATCCTGCACTTGAACAGGTTGCTGCCGGACAACTGAACATCCTCAGTACCGCTGCCGAAAATAAAAAAGATGATTTTCTTTATACTGGCCAGATAATTCAGCTGAGCCTCGCTCCTCATGAAGGGGTGGTCATAACCTTCTGAATTAGAATAATCACACGACGTTTCAACCCATCCAATACTTCATAAAAAACATCAAGATTCAAACAAAAAACTCATTGAAATCATCGATATTTCAGACGAAGCAGCCAAGGCTGCATCCTTCAGTATTTGATATCCGGAATCTCTGTTTGCATCATGGAAACTAATGCTCATTATAGCTTCGTTCTATAGATGCGTTTTTAAAAGTCTCATCCATATCTGACGGTGAAGTCCTGTAAGGGTAACCTATGATCCAATGCATCACAGTTCGAAGGGCATAAGATGATCCTTTGTTTATGGTGAAACGTAAGTCACATCGTTTGAAATTGCCTATTATTCAGCTGTTATCTTATCATGTTCATAGTTACCTAACGAGCTCCCTTCAAGATTGGTGTTATTCAAGTCGGCGCCATTCAGGTTTGCTCCTATAAGATTAGCCAGGCTGAGGTCTGCATCGGTGAGGACAGCATCAGTGAGGTCAGCCTCAGTGAGGTCGACACCATGAAGGTTCGCTTTTTTGAAGTTCGCTTTTTTGAGGCTTGCCCCGAAAAGGCTTGCATACTGGAGGTTGGCTCTCATAAGATTAGCCTCATTGAGGTTTGTCCAGTGGAGACTGGCCTTGTGGAGGTTTGCATCCGTGAGTTGTGCCCTCTGGAGATCAGCCTCAATAAAGTCTGCCCCATGGAGAATAGCCCCCTTAAGGATGGCATCGGAGAGATTTGCTTCAATGAGGTATGCTCCCCGAAGGTTTGCCTGAGTGAGGATGGATCTGGAGAGATCTGCCCTATGGAGGCATGCTGCATCGAGATTTGCCTCAGTACATTTTGCATCGCTTAAGTTGGCTTTAATCAGGCTTGCCCTGTGGAGGATAGCCCTGCGGAGGTTTGCGCCACTGAGGTCTGCCCTGTAGAAGTTTGCACCGCTGAGGTTGGCCTCGATAAGGTTCGCCCCGCGAAGGTCAGCATTGCAGAGATTGGCTCCGTGGAGACATGCCCGACTGAGGTCTACTCCTCTCAGGTCCACCTCAAATCCAGGATTTGCCCTGCGGGTTTCGTTCCACTCTGTCAGTGACCTGAGAAGCATTTCTTTGTCCAACATAGCTGTATCTCCCAATTGGTAAGCCTTTTTTTGTATTATCTGTTCCGTTTTCGTGTTTATGCTCTGTTACGTTGTTACGTTTGAGGGCTGGCTTTACTTTATATACAGGTGAACCTACGCGGGTTGTCAATAGTTCAGGATGGCATGCATTAAAATCCTTTAATATCTTATTTTCTTTCCTGATGCGTCAACCGGAAGCTTGCAATAAAAGATGAGTGATTTCATACACCCTTATTGAAAAGCAGGATGAAAATAATTTTCTCAATCTTTCATCCACTCTTCCGCCTCAAGCCAGTGTTCAACATCCGAGCCGTGCTCTCTTCACTTCAATTCCCAGAAGTAAAAATACTTCGCTTTCATCCGTTTCGTTTGACATGATTGCTCTCGTTCATTGGTTTGTCAGTAAGGATAATCACATGAATCGTATCCGCACAACCTCTTGATGAATAACATTACAGTGTACTCATTACTCAAGCCTCTGACAACTGAAACTATGTTACATATACGTTAAATCTGATATTGCCTCTCTGAGCATGGGGTCATTAATACTTATTTATATATAAAAGATATTTTTTTGACCTGCGAATCAATCCGGAGACAAGGTATTGTCATTTGCTCCATAAACAGTCTTTTTCACCAATAGGGATGTGACGGGCGAAAACGGACTCTGGACTCCTGCGTTGCTTGAGTTGCTGGATTTTGAGTCGAGGGTTATGCTTGCCGGGAAGATGACTGAAGAAGGTTAGCGGAGATTTTATCTGTGCAGATAATGCCATGCCTTGTACTGAAAAGCAGGTTCGATCGACTTGCCTGATAAAAGGAGTCATTTTAACAGATTAGATCATCTTTTCCATGTACCATTAACTTTTTTAAAAACTGAAGATAATAATTTCCTTGTATCCATATACATATTCATATCCTCAGAATCTCGCGGCCCCGCAATATTTAAAATTGTGCCATCAACTTTAGAAAACCAATTAGAAATTGTATCAACAGCCTCAAAAAATGATAATGATGACAGGTTTATTAGTAAATATGGTTTTTTATTAATAATTGCTTTTTGACGCGTATACTCTGTTCCTCCCATGAGCAGATTTCTGTAAATAATAAGCGTGGCATCAGCATCTCTGACATTCCATTCAGTACGCTGTTTGACATCTGACGAAGGTGTTTCCTGAATATTATAATCTGAGTTTATTATCTTATTGTATTCATTAAGCATACCTTTGGGAACCCAACCGCCGGCAGGAATACCAAATTCAATAGCTACGTCAAGAGCTGCGCTGTCTACGCCTGTCTGCCCTCCAGACACGATTTTTTTTATGTTCATAAACCTGTAACTCAAAACATTTTCATGAGTTATTGCATTAAACCACATCATAATACTTTATAACAGATATGTCATTCTCAATATAGTCAACATCCTGTCAATTCAGTCCTGATACACCGCAGGATCCGGCGAGTCGATCATGGGATTGAGACGAACCGCCAGAGAGAAAAGATAGGGATAATCCTCCCTGAGATGCTGCATATAGAGTACCCATTCACGGATCAGATGACCGAAAACCCGCTTTATATCGCCATTGATGTGTTCTTTGTCGCTCGGAGGAAGACGATCGAACGACTCCCGGGCCCCGAGCTCTTCAACAATATGAAACGTTGCCCAGAGCAGGTCAGTAAAATTTTCATGCTCAAGCAGATTCTGGTTTTCCAGCAGGCTCAGGAGGAAGCTCCGTTTTCCGACCATGAACTGCTTCAGGCCTGGGAGGGCGTCACTATCGATGCTGATCCTCGGGTTGCTTCGGCGCAGATACTCGAGCGCTGCGTCAAAATCCTGTTTTTTCCATGATCCGGTCATATGCAGGCGGTTTTTCAGCTCCTCGCTTCCGACAACGTGTTCCGACAACTCTTTCAGCAGGCGGTTGCCGAATTCACTGAAAAAGACGCCGATGACCATGTTCAGTTTTCTCATTACCGACTGGCGCTCCCTTTCCCTGAGCACCCTTTCAAAGAGAAGCGTGACGACGATGATGTAAATGGGCAGGAAGGCGAGATTGCCGAGAAAGCTGGCTGATATTTCCCTCAGATTGCCGAAAATACTGAAATCAATACCATAAAGGGCAAGCGAAATGGTGAAAAGGGCGGAAACCGTCCACACCTTGTTCATAAACAGTTTATTAAACCTAAACTGAGCTATTCGAAAAACGGTACCTCTTTCAAGGACAGAAATACAAAAAAGAAAGGCAACAAAGCAAAATTATAGCTTTACAGCTTTCATAATCTGGATTTTATACTCAAAAAAGATT
>Ga0316232_1000721_pt1 | contig 47165 bp, 43 predicted proteins | sample TBHtaG_FD_206006 | JGI IMG/M metagenome (GOLD analysis project Ga0316232, IMG submission 206006) | Freshwater microbial communities from Trout Bog Lake, Wisconsin, USA - TBH18025_13 | ecosystem: Environmental > Aquatic > Freshwater > Lake > Hypolimnion/Profundal zone | place: USA: Wisconsin...
TCAATCAGTTTCCACAGTTCGTCGGTCAATAGCTTCTGCCGCTTCTTCATGACAGAAGTTCAACAGCTACCCCCCTCAACCGGAAGTGCCTGATCTGAGGCCGAACCTATTTATGAAACATGCTCTAGGAACAGTAACTGCATCGATGTGAACCTCGACTCGCGATCACACCATTTTTCACACCATTGAGAGAATTCCATGTAGTGTTTTTGAGTACTTTAGAGTACGGCGAAGTTCTAGTAAGTAATTGTAAATAAATAAATAATCCGAACTGCAAAACCAGCATTCACGGGTTAAATTCCCTCTCGGTGCTCCAAATCTTTTCTGGCAGAGCAAGCCTCGTCGCTCACGGACGACGCCACTCTTCTTCGCCGCCTCCCAATGCAGTACGATGCAAGTGGAGGCATAGCTTGCAGCAAATCGGGATTCTGCTCTCTGGACGCGGTTCAAACTTTATCGCCATCGCCGAGGCCATCCGTCAGGGCTGTCTGCCCGGTGCGCAGATCGCCGTTGTCCTCTCCAATTTACCCGATGCCGCCGGACTCGAAGCCGCGCGCAAGCTCGGCCTTCCCGCCATCGCCATCCCATCCGCTGGCCGCAAGCGCGCAGAGCACGACGCAGAGATGATCGCCGCACTCCACAAGCACCGCGTCGATCTCGTCTGTCTCGCTGGGTACATGCGCATCATCTCGCCGGAGTTTGTGCATGCCTTTCCCAACCGCATCCTCAACATCCACCCGTCGCTTCTGCCCGCGTTTCCCGGCCTTGATGTGCAGGCCCAGGCGCTGGAGTACGGCGCCAAGGTTGCTGGATGCACCGTCCATTTTGTGGATGAGGCCGTCGATCATGGCGCCATCATCTTGCAACGTGTGGTTCCGGTGCTCGACGAAGACACCGTAGAGAGCCTCTCAGCGCGCATTCTCGTCGAGGAGCATATCGCCTACACAGATGCCATCGCCCGCGTCCTCAGCGGCGAGTACCATCTCTCGGGACGACGCTATGTGCGGCACAACTAGTAAGTAGCGCCCAGCAAGGCGCACCGTATGTGCATCCTTTCCAGCCATCGTCATTGAACAGGTGGGCCGGAATGGAATAGGTTGCGCACCGGCCCCATCAACCCAAACGACTGCAGCAGCCACATCACCACCAACACCACAATGATCGCGTGAATAATCTGCTTGATGGTGTTGTCCATGGGGATCATGTTGATCAGATACAGCACCAGACCGATGACAACCAGCGTAACTATGATGCTGACAATTCCAGGCATGAGCATTCCAGTTCTCCTGTTAGCTTGGATGCAGGGAATGCTATAACTCGCAACCGGACGGATAAGATTCTTTAGAAAAGGGTCTTTGCTGTCAGACTTCCATAATCACAGGCAGTATCAATGGCCTACGGCTCATGTTCTTCTGGATGTAGCGCTTCAGGTCGGCGCGCACCTTCTCCTTGATCACGCCATAGTCGGCCTTCTCCTCGTCGCTACTGGCCTCAAGAGTACGCTGCACCACCTGGCGCGCTTCGGCAATCATCACCGGGTCCTCCACCGTGAACCCGCGCATCACAATCTCCGGCGCCACCTCTACCTTACCGGTGCGTTTGTTGATCGTCAGGATGGGAAGCACGATGCCGCCCTCGCCAATGTGCTGGCGATCCCGCAGAATAATGTCTTCCACCACATCAATCGATCCGCCGGCATCGATGCACACTCGTCCCACTGTGACCTTGCCGTTCTTTTGCGCGGAGTGCTGGTCCAGTTCCAGAACCTCGCCATCCTCCAGCAGAATCACCTTCTCCACCACGTCCATCGCCCCGGCCAACTCCGCATGGCGCTTCAGGTGGCGATAGTCCCCGTGGATCGGCACAAAGAACTTTGGCCGCATCAGGTTGATCATCAACCGCATCTCTTCCTGCGATCCGTGTCCGCTCACATGGATCAGGCCCTGCGTGCCGTCATCATGAATCACCTTCGCGTCGCGCCGCTCCAAATGGTCGATCATGCGGTAGATCGACTTCTCGTTGCCGGGAATGATCCGCGAACTCAGTAGCACCGTATCGCCTGCATCAATATGTGCGTACTTGTGGTTGTTCACCGCCGCCCGAGACAGCGCAGACATCGGCTCGCCCTGCGTGCCGGAGATCATCACAAGAACCTTGTTCGACGGCATATCGCGCAACTGCCCGGGCTGGATCACCAGACCTGCCGGCAGGTCCAGATAGCCCAGGTCCTGCGCAATCTCGGTGGAGTTGTCCAGCGATCGGCCAATCACCGCGACCTTGCGCCCATGCGCCTCAGCCAGCTCCATCGCAATCCGTATGCGGTGGATCGACGACGAAAAGCAGCTGAAGAAAAGCTTCTTCTTGGTCTGCGCGAAGATCTCATCCAGACGAGGACGCACCGCGCGCTCGCTCGGCGTGTAGCCAGGCCGATCCACGTTGGTCGAGTCCTGCAGCAGGCACAGCACACCCTGCTTGCCCAGTTCGGCAAAAGAATGCAGGTCGAATGGGTTGCCGTCCGGCGACGACAGGTCAATCTTGAAGTCACCCGTATGCACCACCACGCCTACCGGCGTGTGGATGGCCAATGCCACGCAATCCACCAGGCTGTGCGTCACGCGGATCGGCATAATCGAGAACGGCCCCAGCGTAAACCGCTGCTCGGGCAGAATCTCAATCAGCTCCGCGTTCTCCAGCAGGTGGTGCTCGTCCAGCTTGCCCTCTACCAGGGCCAGCGTGAACTCCGTGCCATACACCGGCACATTCAGTTCGGAGAGGATCCAGGGCAACCCGCCGATGTGATCTTCGTGCCCGTGGGTCAGCACAATCGCGCGAACCTTGTCGCGGTTCTCCGTCAGGTAGCTGATGTCGGGAACCACGATGTCCACGCCCAGCAACTCTTCTTCGGGAAACATCAGACCGGCATCGATCACAACAATGTCGTCCTGCCAGCGCAGGGCAGTGCAGTTCATGCCGAACTCGCCCAGGCCGCCCAGGGGGATGATACGTAATTTATCTTGAGCCATTGATATTCAAGTTTAGCAGGGCATCGTGTGGATCAGCGCAGCAACTCTTCCAGCGTCGTCGACAGGTCCGTCTTCTCGTCGCGATACTTCACAATCACCGGCGTATACACGCTTAGATTCATCTGCCTACCGTAACCTGCGGGCACCGCGCGCGATCCTGGAACCACCACCGCACCCTCGGGAATGATCAGCGGCGTCTCGGCCGTCGCCTTCAGGATCGTGCGGCTCACAACATCGTAGACTGGCGTACCCCGCGTCAGGATCGTTCCCGCAGCCAGTACTGCGCCGCGCCGCACGATCGTTCCTTCGTAGACGCCTGTATTGCCGCCCACCAGCACATCGTCCTCAATAATCACCGGCGACGCGTTCACCGGCTCCAATACGCCGCCAATCTGGGCCGCTGCCGACAGGTGTACCCGCTTGCCAATCTGCGCGCAGGAGCCCACCAGCGCGTGCGAGTCCACCATTGTGCCCTCGTCCACGTACGCTCCCGCGTTGATGTACGCTGGCGGCATCATCACCACGCCGCGCGCCACGTACGCGCCCGACCGCACCGAGCTGCCGCCGGGCACAATTCGCACGCCGTCCTCCGTGGTGAAGTTGCGCGCTGGATAGGTTGACTTATCTACAAACGAAAGCGCGCCGCCTCCCATGTCCGTAAGCGCGCCGATGCGAAATCCCAGCAGGATGCCGCGCTTCACCCACGCATTCACACGCCATCCCGTAGCCGCCGCTGCATCCGGCTCCGCCGCCCGCAGCGTACCCGCCTCCAGCGCCGCGCGCAGTTCCAGGAATGCTTCCAGCGCGCGCGCATTGCCCACGGCTTCAGCTCCCGCCGCAAAAAACTCTTCGATTCTGGATTCAAGACTCGCAGTCGTCATGGTCTGCTCCGATTGTAGCGGGAACGCATTGAGGCGCAGCGGTTGTTGCACGGGTTAAGTCGTGCGCGGGATTACGTGCTCTTCAGCAACCCAACTTCGTCCAGAATCTTCTCCAGCTTCTGCCGCATGGGCGCTGTCACTGGAACCATGGGCAGGCGTAGGTGATCGTCGCCGTGGCCCAGCAGCGCAAGCACGGCCTTCACCGGCGCGGGGCTTGGCTCACCGAAGTGCGCCTGCATCAGGCGGAAGTACTTACTGTTGAGCGCGCGCGCCTTCACCCAGTCACCACTCAGTGCGGCCTTCACCATCTGCGACATCTCAGCGGGGATCGCGTTCGACGCCACCGACACCAGCCCCGCGCCGCCCAGCGCAATCACCGGCAGCGTCATCGCGTCGTCGCCACTGAACACCTTGAAGCCCGCGGGCGCATTGTTCAGGATCTCCGTAATCTGCGCGATGTTGCCGCTCGACTCCTTGACCCCCACCACATTCTTCAGTTCGGCCAGCCGCAGTATCGTCGCAGGCTCCATGTTGGTTCCCGTGCGCGATGGAATGTTGTACAGCAGGATGGGCAGCGGTGCCACAGCCTCGGCAATGGCGCGGAAGTGCTGGTACTGGCCCTCCTGGCCGGGACGGTTGTAGTACGGGTTCGCTGTCAGGATGCCGTACAGCCCAGGTATCTTCGCCACCTTCTTCGCCCGCGCCACAGCCTCGCTGGTTGCATTATGGGTGCATCCGCCGAAGACCGGCACACGTCCCGCCGCCGTCTTCACCGTAATTTCGATGACGCGCAGGTTCTCCGCCTCCGTCATCGTCGAGGCCTCGCCCGTCGTCCCGCAGGCAACCAGAAAATGAATACCCGATTCAATCTGCCAGTTCACCAGACGCGCCAGTGCAGCTTCGTCAAAACTGCCGTCCGCGTTGAAGGGTGTTACCAGTGCTGTGCCACAACCTGAGATTTCCATGATGACTGTCAGTTTACCCGTTTTGGTTTATCGGAGGGAGCAGGGGGCTTCAGCCCCATGAATATGCCACATAAATCAAAGGCTTTAGCCCAGGCGTACTGCTCGTTGCGGCGAAATCGCCTTATTCAGCGCCAGCTTCAACCTTCGGTGGCAACAGCCATAGAACGGCCACCACGCCAATCATCGCCATCGACAGCAGCTGCGAGAAGTAGGCCACCGGCATCGCCGCCAGATACAGGCATAGCGACATAATCATCTTGCCCCACCGTGCATGCGGAGGCACCGCGCTCTGCGATCGCACCTTGATCCACAGTACCGTATACGAAATTGCCGGAAGCAGGCTGACCGCCGCATACATCGCAGCCGAAAAGTGCGACAACCCCTTGACGCCGATCCAGTCCGTCGCAAATGGAAACAGTGAGAGGCAAAACAGCAGCCCCAGGTTGGCCCACAGAATGCCATGGCTCACCGTCTCCACCTCCTCGATCAAATAGTGATGGTTCACCCAATAAATTCCAACCTGGGTGAAGGTCAGCAGATACAGAAATACAGTCGGCAGTACGCCCCGCAGCCCCTCAATTCCATCCTGTGTGGGTACCTTCAACTCCAGCACCATAATGGTGATGATCACGGCTATCACGCCGTCGGAGAAGGCCTCCAGGCGGCCTGAGCTAAGGCTCTCTTTACTCACTCTGATCCCTCCGCAAAGATAATGCCATATGCATCCCGGCGGCTACACCCATTCGCCCGCGCGCATCAATGGCTCTGCCGCGCCGCTCGCCGAGATGCCATCCACGTCCATTTCCGCCGACCCAATCATCCAGTCCACGTGGATCAGGCTGGTGTTTGCGCCCAACTTGGCCAGCTCTTCTTCACTCATCTTTTCGCCGCCGATCAGGCACGTCGAGTAGGCCTGCCCCAGCGCAATATGGCTGGCCGCATTCTCGTCAAACAGCGTACTCCAGAACAGAATCCCCGCCGCCGCAATCGGAGAAGACGCCGGAACCAGCGCCACCTCGCCCAGTCGCCTCGCTCCATCATCCGTCGAGATCAGCCGGTTAAGCGCGTCCTCGCCCGCCGTCGCCGTCGCCTCCACAATCTTTCCGCCCTCAAAGCGGCATCGGATATTTTCAATCAGCGTCCCCTGGTGCGATAACGGCTTCGATGCGCGTACCACCCCATCCACGCGATCCTTGTGGGGAGTGGTGAAGCACTCCTCGGTAGGAATGTTCGGCTGGCAGTAAACGCCGTTGCCCGCCGTCGTTCCTCCCCCCGCCCATAGATGCTCGTCCGCCAATCCCACCGTCAGATCCGTGCTTCCGTCTTTGGATTTAAAGTGCAGCGCAGCATACCGTTTCGCATTCAGCGTGTCCACGCGTTCTTTCAACCGTGCTCCATGGGCCAACCAATCGGCCACCGGATCGTCCCCCGTAATCCTTGAAGCAGTAAAGATCGCCTCCCACAACTTCTCCACCGCCTGTTCCACCGGCTCGCCGGGGAACACCAGCTTCGCCCACTCCGGAGTTGCCGCCGCCACAATCGTCCAGTTGATCTCGTGCCGCGTAATCAGCTCCATCGCCGGCTTCGCAGCCTTCGACGCCGCAATGTTGGCTCGCGAAACCTTCGCCGGATCCTGCTTCGCCAGCAACGCCGGGTTCGAACCCGCAATCGCCATGCGCGCCGCGCCATTCTTGAATGCCGTCGCAATCGCATCGTGCATCCACACCGGCGCATAGTCAAAGCTCGCATCAGGGGCATTTTCGTAGCGTGCCAGCACACACGGATCGTCGCTGTAGAACGTCGTCACCAGCAGCGCGCCCGCGCGATACGCATGCTCGGTGATGCGACGCACCAGAGGCAGCGCCTCCATCGGCGCAGTCAGCAACATCTCCTGCCCCGCGCGCAGATTCAGGCCAACGCGCACCGACACTTCGGCCAGCCGGTCCAGCTTTTCATCAAAAGAGAGCGAAGCAAACGATGTGGAGGGTGAAGTTGAGCTCATGCCATAAGGCTATGGGGCAGGGAATCGAAACGCAAGTTGGAGCGGCTATTGAACATTCACTCAGCCATACCGGCTACGCCAATCTTGTCCAACTCCCGCTTGATCGCAAGCGAATCCAGCGATGCCAGGGGCAGCGCCAACAGCAGCGAGATGCGCCGCTCCAGAATCGTAAACGCTTCGCGGTAAGCCCTCTCAATCTCGGCGGGCGTGCCCACCACCGCTGCGGGATCGGGAACGCCCCAGTGAGCCGTCATGGGTTGGCCCGGCCACAGCGGGCATACCTCATTCGCCGCGTTATCGCACACCGTGAAGACAAAGTGCATCTGCGGAGCATCGGGTGCCGCAAACTCATCCCACGACTTGCTGCGAAGTCCCTCCGTACTCAACCCCGCCATCTGCAACTGGTGCAACGCCTCCGGTCGCACCACGCCCGATGGATGGCTCCCCGCACTATACGCAGTGAAGTTCGGCGCTCCCTTGCGATTCATGATTGCCTCCGCCAGTATCGACCTCGCGGAGTTTCCCGTGCATAGAAACAAGACGTTATAGTGCGGCATCCAATCTCCTCAAATCCTATAGTCGTCATTCTGGCAAAGCCAGAATCTCGGCATTTCATTCATAGCGCAATACGTAACCCGTCTTTATGGAAATTCCGTTAGGCCTGCGCGCCAGCACCTGGCTTGATCGCATACACCTTTACGCTGGCCGCAGCAGCATTGATGTCGTACTGCGCCAGCAACGTCATCAGCTCCTCATGCAACGATTCCTCGGGGACAGCCGAGGGCGTGCAGCAGGGTTCCGCAATTACCTTCAGCAAATCGCCGCTATCCATCGCCGGCGAGCAGCAGCCCGACTGATTCTCCACCTTGGCGTATGCGTTCAAGTCCTTGCCGCTGTCCACAATCTCCACCTGTTCGAACCCGGCCGCCACCAGCCCGTCATGGTAGTCTTCCATCCGTATTGCTCCTGCAATGCACCCGACGTATGCCGCCATGCTCTTCGCAATAGCCTCAGGAAGATCATGCTTTAGTGCAATATCGCTCACCGCAACCCGTCCCCCGGGCTTCAGCACGCGAGCAATCTCGCGAAACACTGCCGGCTTGTCCGGCGCCAGATTCAGTACGCAGTTCGAGATCACGCAATCCACCGATGCATCCGGCAACGGTATCCGGTCGATGGTCGAGAGATAGAACTCGACGTTGGTGTAACCTTCTGCTTTAGCATTCGCCCGTGCCCGCTCGATCATCGCCGGCGTCATATCCACGCCGATGGCGCGTCCCTGCGGCCCCACCATCTTCGCCGCCAGAAAAACGTCCAGCCCGCCGCCAGAACCCAGATCCACCACCACCTCGCCCGGTCGAATGTGCGCCGTCGCCGTGGGATTCCCGCACGAAAGCCCCATATTGGCCTCCGCCGGAATAGACCGCAACTCCTCGGCCGTATACCCGAAGGCCTCAGCCACCGCCGTCACGCCCGCGTCCCTGCTGGATAACGCGCTCTCCGCCACTGCCCCGTACTTCGCCCGTACCGACTCAAGAACCTGTTCCGCCATCGCACCACCTCCCAAAAACATATCCGCTAAGGCGACTATATGACTTGTCAACATATTCGTCAAGGCGTATATATAAATCATGCCCGCGCAAATGTCCCACTTCAATAGGGAACGCTTCTTCCAGGCCCTCGGCGACACCACCCGACTGCGCCTGCTCAACCTCATGCGCGAGCAGGAGCTCTGCGTCTGCTACTTCGTGGAAATCCTCGGTCAGCCACAGCCCAAGATCAGCCGTCATCTGGCCTACCTGCGTCGCGCTGGAGTCGTCGCATCGCGACGCGAAGGCAAGTGGATGCACTACTGCATCGTTCCGCCCGCCGATGCTGGTGCAGCCCTGCTCCTGAGCCACACGCTCGCCTGGCTTAAGCAGGACCGCGCCATGCAGGCAGACCGCGCCCGTCTAGGCAAAGCATGCTGCACACCGGCAAAGTCCGTATCCCTGCAAGCAGCGCCCGCGCCCACCACCATCGCTCGCATCCGGAAGGCCCGCTAGCCATGATTCCCATCCCACCCACCCAGGGCAACACCTGCGCTCCGCACCAGCGCAAGCATCTCTCCTTCCTCGACCGCTTCCTCACCCTCTGGATCTTTCTCGCCATGGCCCTCGGCGTCGGCCTGGGTCACTTCGTGCCGCACGTCTCCGCTTTCGTCAATCGCTTCCATAGCGGCACCACCAACATCCCCATTGCCATCGGACTCATCGTCATGATGTACCCGCCGCTGGCCAAGGTGCGCTACGAAAAACTCGGCCAGGTCTTCCGCAACCGTCGCGTTCTCGCTCTCTCGCTGGTGCAGAACTGGATCATCGGCCCTATCCTGATGTTCTTCCTCGCCCTCGTCTTCCTGCGCGGCGAGCCCGCCTACATGCGCGGCCTCATCCTCATCGGCATCGCCCGTTGCATCGCCATGGTCCTGGTATGGAACGAGCTGGCCGAGGGTGACACCGACTACGTCGCCGGTCTGGTCGCCCTCAACAGCATCTTCCAGGTCCTCTTCTACAGCCTCTATGCTTGGGCATTCATTACGGTGCTGCCCCTCTGGTTCGGCTTGACGGGAAGCGTCGTCCCGATCGGCATTGCGCAGATCGCGCGCAGCGTTGGCATCTACCTCGGCATCCCGTGCGCCGCCGGGTATCTCACCCGCACACTCCTCATCCGCCTGCGCAGCGAAGAATGGTACCGCACGCGTTTTCTGCCGCGCATCGGCCCGCTCAGCCTCATCGCGCTACTCTTCACCATCGTGGTCATGTTCTCGCTCAAGGGCGATCTCATCGTCCGACTGCCCCTGGACGTGGCACGCATCGCGCTGCCGCTGGTGCTCTACTTCCTCATCATGTTCCTGGTCAGTTTTTGGATGGGCAAGCGCCTGGGTGCGGACTACGCGCAGTCCGCCGCGCTCTCGTTTACCGCTGCGGGCAACAACTTCGAGCTGGCAATTGCTGTCTCCGTCGCCGTCTTCGGTCTCAACTCAGGCGAGGCTTTCGTCGGAGTCGTCGGACCACTCATCGAGGTTCCAGCCCTCATCGGCCTGGTCAACGTAGCCTTCTGGATCAGAAAGCGCTTCTTCGCCGCCAAGTCGCAGACCCACCATCATCCGGCAACTGACAACCTGTAACTCTCAACCTGCACCTAGATCTGGCAGCTCACCATGCCGCGCTTCTCCAGATACCGCTGATGGAACTCTTCCGCCTTCCAGAACGCGCATGCCGGCATAATCTGTGTGGCCACCGGCTTGCGATACGCGCCCGTCGCATTCAGCTCTGCAATCTTCGCCCGCGCCTGCCATAGCTGGTCGTCGCTGTGGGCAAATATCACACTGCGGTATTGCGATCCCCAATCCGGTCCTTGCCGGTTCACCTGAGTCGGGTCGTGCATTGCAAAAAACGCATCCAGTAGTGTGTCGTAGCTGACGCGCGTCGGATCAAACGTCACGTCCACCACCTCAGCATGTCCCGTGTGGTCACTGCACACGTCCTTATAGGTTGGGTGTTCCTTTTCTCCTCCCGCATAACCTGCGGCTGTTTCTATCACTCCAGGTATCTCTGCAAATCGGGCTTCAACGCCCCAAAAACATCCAGCTCCAAATGTTGCTCGTTCGATTGCCACGTTGCATTGCTCCTTTGCTGCCCCTAATACCGCACAGGGGGCCTTCCAGCTTCCCACTGCTCGTTGCCCGATCTAGTTCGGTTGTTTTCGGTCAGAATTTATTGCCGATTCGGTCTTAATCCCGACTACCCACATTAGATGCATCCTGCTCCATTTTGTCGTCCGCCCCTCAATGAAAAAACCGTGAGTGCAACCAGGGCCGCGTGTATTTCTAGGCCCATCGACATACTCTCGTCAATCCATCATTCAGGTCATACCTCATTTCGCCAACCCTGAGCCCACCCATCCGTGCGCGCAGGCATTCCCTCCAGCTCCTTAGCATGGCATCCGTACTCTGAAACCCGCTTCCAGCGGCGTAGTTGCTATCGCTTAACTCGTCTCGCCTCGCCGCTCTCCCAGGATTACAACTGTCGTCTTTTCTTCACTCCAGGAGTCTTCAACTGGGCAAACTCCGGCACACGCTTTTTGGGGACCACCTTTTTCCCCGCCGCCGCCCGCTCCAGTGCCATCACCTCGCCCAGCTTCAGTTCGCGAAACTCGCCCGGCGGTACGTCCAGCCGCAGCGCTCCATACCCAATCCGCCGAATCTTCTCCACATGGTTCCCAATCTCTTCAAACATCTTCCTCAACTGCCGATTCCGCCCCTCCGTCAGTGTCACCTCGTACCACGGATTGTCGCCGCCGCGCACCATCTCCACCCGCGCCGGTGCCGTTACAATTCGGTCTCTCCGCCCCGCCCGTACCTCGTCCAGCCGCCCGCGGTCAATCACAATCCCTCGTCGAATCTGCTCCAACCCGGCCGCCGACGGAACGCCGCTCACCTTCACCAGATAAGTCTTCTCCACCCCAGCCGCAGCCTTCGACAGCTTGTTCGCCAACTCACCATCGTTGGTCATCAACAGCAGTCCCTCGGAGAGATAATCCAGCCTCCCCACCGGATACAGCCGCACCCGGTCGCCATGAGGCCCCGTCTTCGGCTTCGCCATCAGATCCATCACGGTCGGCCGCTTCTGCGGATCGTCCAGCGTCGTCACATAACCACGCGGCTTGTTCAGCATGTAGTAGCGCTGCTGCTCCGGCCCCTTCAGCAGCTTCCCATCCACCCGGATGTGGTCCCGCGAGGCATCATGCTTCGTCCCCAGCTCCAAAATTGTGACACCATTCACCTGCACCCGTCCGGCCAGAATGATCTCCTCGGCCTTCCGTCGGCTCGCCACCCCAGCCGCCGCCAGTATCTTCTGCAGCCGCTCCAGCTTCCACTCTATTTGAGAGCCATCATTCTGGACTCTCTTAGGACCGTCATTCCTTTGCCAGCCCTCATTCTGGACGGCTTGCAGTCCAGTATCTCCGTCGTTGCCCATTTGCTTGTCATTCTGAGCGGAGCGAAGAATCCCCATATTTCGCTGTTGCACTTCCGACTGCCCACCCATCGCCTTCGTCATCCCTGCCTCATCCTTCTGTCCGCGGAACAGATCATCGCGGTCAAATCCATCTCAAGTTGCCAGCGCAAACCGGCCCTCCTCCATTATCGCCCATACCACAGACGGTCATCCTGGCGTAGCACACCATTGGAGTCGTCATTCTGGCGTAGCCAGAATCTCCGTAGTTGCCTTGGCTCTTGCTCCCCCCTGCTTTCCTGTCAACCCCCTCGACCCTCCAAATATTCCCTAACTAGCTCCATACAAACAACTTAATACTTGAAAATACTTGGCATACTAGTTATCTGCCATCTCGTATAATTAAGGTAGTTAGTAAATAGAAGAAGTCCCGGCAAGGTGCCCCCAATCTCGTTTTTGAGAGTTGGCATCAGCTGGGCCTTTTGCATTTAAGCCGAATAAGGATGAAAGGATCGACCAGGAAATGTATACCACCAGGGGATATACCGTATACCACCGGTACATATACATTTCTTTTTATTTTGAATACTTTACGCAAATCAAGGGAGGGGGGAGGGGGCCCTCAGTCAGCCACCCTGAAAGGATTCTCCATGCCACATGCACACCTGATTCGCTCGTCGTTCCTAGCTCCCCGGTCCGTGCGCCGGCTTGCCTTCCTGAACGTAGTTGCGGTTCCACTTCGGTATCTCCACCACATACGTCCCAGGCTTCTCGATCACCGCCTGGCAACCCAGCCGCGAGTTCAACTCGATGCCTGCCGCTGTCTCCAGCCGGTCAAGTTCCAGGTCTTCGGCCTCGCTGATGCCCTCCGCTCCCTGTTTCACATGCAGATGGCATGTGGTGCAGGCGCACACACCGCCGCACGCGTGGTCCAGAAATATTCCGTAGTTCTCCGCCACATCCAGGAACGACATGGGCTGGCCATGGCCCTCATATGGCAGCGTGTCGAAGGCAAACTCCACCGTTCTGCCCTCCGGCAGAAATGTTACTCGCACCATGCCCTCGGCGGCAGGCTTCGATAGATCGACTTCAGGAGAATCAGCTACATGATTGGACATATGTCCTCCAAATTCCTAACACCGATTTACACCGATGAGTACCGATCAAGAACAAATAAGGATCGAATGTAAATCAGTCCTAAATCAATACGGAGAGGAACCACTTATAGATCAATATCGTTTTGTTCTATTGCTTGCTCTTACCCGTCCGCCATATATCTCTGTTCTTACTCTCAGTTGCATTGAATCGGTTGCATCGGTGTTGATCGGTGTTAAGTCTTTTCCTCGGCCACAGAATCTTCTTCGAACTCGGCTTTCGCAAAGGCATGCGGTGCAGTAGGCGCAGTACCCATTCCCTCGCTTGCCGATTGCATGGTCTGGCCCTTCATCGTGCCCATCACTTCGCTGTCCATCATCAGTTCAGCAAAGCGGCGCGTGGCCTTATCCAATTGCTCAATCTTGTTGCGGATCAGCTTGTAATCGTCACCAGCCGCCGCGATCGTCAACTCGCCCACACAGGCTGCAATCTGCGCCAGCTCTTCCAGCGTCAGTTGCTTCCAGGCCGCATGGCCAATGCCTTTTTCTACTGCAACCAGGATGGTTTCCGCCTCGTTCCTGGCCTCGATCAGTTGCCGCGCATCCAGATCTTCTTCGGCGTGATCGAACGATGCCAGAATCATAGTCTCAACCTGCTCGTCGGTCAGTCCGTACGTCGGCTTCACTTCGATCGCTGCGAGCTTGCCGCTGCGTTGTTCGCGCGCGCTGACATGCAGAATACCGTTCGCATCAATCAGGAACTTCACCTCGATACGTGGCAGTCCCGCCACCATCGGCGGAATACCTTTGAGGTCGAAGCGCGCAAGGCTGCGGCAATCTTTGGCCAGTTCGCGCTCGCCCTGCACTACGTGGATCGCTACGTTCGTCTGTCCATCCACGCCGGTGGTGAAGTGCTCGGTCGCGCTCGCCGGAATGGTCGAGTTGCGCTCAATGATGCGAGCGACAACTCCGCCGAGAGCTTCAATGCCCAGCGACAGTGGTGTTACGTCCAGCAGCAGCAAGTCGTCCAATGCGGAGCCTTCGTTGGAACCGGCCAGAATCTGAGCCTGTACTGCCGCGCCCAGCGCGACGACTTCGTCGGGATTCAGTTCGGTGTGCGGCTTCTTGCCGCGAGTACTTAGGCTGAACAACTCGTCAACCAACGCGCGTACTGCGGGAATGCGCGTCGATCCGCCGACCAGAACCACCTCGTCGATTGCCTCGGCTTCCAGATGCGCGTCCTTTAGCGCCTGCACGCAGGGCCGCGCCGTACGCAGAATCGTCTGCGAGATCAGTTGTTCAAACTGCGTGCGCGTAATCTTGCGCGTGTACTGCTTGCCATTCGGCAGAGTTACATCAAGCTTGGTATCGTCGGCATCGGAAAGCGCGATCTTTGCCTCGATCACCGCCTTGCGCACGGCCTGCACCAATTCGCCGCTCGGTTCGGAGATGGCCAGATCCGCATCGCCCGCAATGTCGTCCAACGCGATCGCGATCAGCAGATTGTCGATGTCGTCGCCGCCCAGATGCGTGTCGCCGCCCGTGGAGATCACCTCGAAGATGCCCTCGTGCAGCTTCAGAATGGAGATGTCGAAGGTTCCGCCGCCAAAATCGTACACCGCGATCAGCCCGTCGCGGTTTTTGTCCAGCCCATAGGCCAGCGCCGCAGCCGTCGGTTCGTTCACCAGGCGCAGCACGTCCAGCCCCGCGATTCGGCCCGCGTCCTTGGTCGCCTGCCGCTGCGCGTCGTTGAAGTACGCGGGAACCGTAATGACGGCCCTGGTCACCGGCGCACCAAAGAAGCGTTCCGCGTTCTTCTTCAACTGCAACAGGATGTAAGCCGAGATCTCCGGAGGAGTCAGTTGCAAACCACCCACTTCCAGCTTCAGCACATCGCTGGGCTGTAGGCCAACCACCAGTTTGAAGGGAAAGAGCTTCAGTTCGTCCTGCACGTCCTCGACGCCGCGCCCCATCAATCGTTTGGCGGAGTAGACCACGCTCGAGGCGTCCTTCAGCAACGTGGCCCGCGCCCCGTTACCCACCACAAAGCCGTGCTGGTCAGCATCGAATGCCACCACAGAAGGCACCAGTCGGTCGCCGTCCTCGCCGGGAATAATCGTCGGCTGATCGCCCTGCATAAACGCAACCAGTGAGTTGGTGGTGCCAAGATCGATGCCTACCACGCGCGACGCGGTCTTTGTTTCGCCCTGCGATGAAGTTGCTTCCGCCATTCCGTCCTGTTGCCCTCAGATTTCCCTACACTTGCGCCAACTATGCCTGATGATTGGATGTGTTTCAACGGTCACCGATTCTGTGCCAGACTCCATTGTCCTACAGACCGCCCGGCAGCACTCAGAAACACTTCTCGCGGCACGGGTTTAACAGTCCAGCAACAATCCTGCAGAACCGCATGGCCTTGAGACAACCTGGAATCGGAGGTGATTTAGTAGCTAAGGAACTCGTTGGAGCCGCGGCGCAAACGGACGCCAGCCACACCGAAGACAATGGCCAGAAGGAAAAGTATCGCGTTCCAATAGAACATGGGACGCACCCAGCCCGGTGAGTAGGTCAGATCCTGCCCGCTCCATACAGTGACCAGCGTAGCCACGATAAGGCACTGGAAGCAAAGCACAAGGAAGAGTTGACCGCGGCGACGACGCCGGTCGAGAGCCTCCACCTGTTCTGGTGTCAGCGTACGTTCCTCGATGGGGATCAGGGTGTTGGCCAAGACTCTCCTCCAGATGCTTATAACTTACTGGGATTAGATCGCAAACGGGCGCGCGAAGATGCAGCCGATCCTCAGAATTCTACAGGAAAGCGACCGATTGGATTCCTGCCACGTCGAACCGCTTGCGGCAGCGAATGTTCTTGCAGCCGACCAGATCGTCGGTGCGCACCATGTAGCTCTGCGCCTTGGCGAAACGGGCACGATCACGCTCGTCAGCATTGCGCGGAAGCTGCGCCTTCTTGCGCCGCACAAGCCACCCGATCTGGTACTCGCCGGGCTGACCGCAGTGCGGACAGGTCATGGTATGCGTGCGCTGCTCGGGCTTTTCGTCGAAAAAATCGCGTTCTTCCATGCTGGGTCCCCTCCCGGATTTGCGCGATTTCTGGTTCGATGCGCAAATCCTGGCCGTACTGCTGCAATCAAAAGTATTGCATAATCGGTGCTGCGACGCAGTACTCTGTTTGCGCGAGGGATGTGCCATGAGCAAGTCGAAGAAGCGGGTCTTCTCCGTGGTAAAGGCTGTGAAGCAGAACGCACGCGATCGCGTTGGTCCCGTGCCGCCGGAGCGAGTTATCCCCGACCCGAAACAGCGTGCCGCCGCCAAGCCAAAGCACAAGAAGACCCTGGCCGACCTGCTGAGCAGTACGGACGAAGGCTCGGTGGATTAAGTGCGGTCAGGGAACTGAGGCACTCGTGACGTTCTGTTGGCGTTTGAGTTCGGCTTCGAAGCTAAGCTGGTGTTCCGCGACGGCTGTACGATAGCCATCTGGGTCAATCCAGACACCCTCTCCTGCTCCAGCTTTGGCCCGATCAAGTTTGGCGAGCATGTTGAAGTAGCTTCCATGGGCGCCCAGAAAGATGTCGCAGGGCAGGCTGCGAAGTACGTCGAAGGCGTGCCGGTAGTCGTCCGCAATGCCGGGATACGACGCTGGGTGGCCGGGGCGGTCAACCAGGCGGAATCCGCCGTTCACATTCCAGCTGCCCACGATGACAACATCGCGAAGCTTGCCGCCAGAGACGGTGCGCATGGTCCATGTTGTGCAGCCACGGCTGTGGCCGGGAGTCTTGTGCGCGACAAGAACGGTTTCACCCAAGCGAACCTGGTCGCCGTCGTGCAAGATGCGGTCAACCTTGACGGCAGGGTAGTGGTCGTCTGGATAGGCAAAGTCTTTAGCGCCGCCGCTTTCAACAACAGGAACATCAGCATCCATCACCATGTATTTCGCTTTAGTCAGGCGCAGAAGTTCCGCCGAGCCTGCATCATGGTCGAAGTGGGCGTGGCTGATGAGCAGGATTTTAACGTCGCTGAGGTGGAATCCCAGCTGCTCAATGCTCTTGCGGATAAGCGCCGGGGATGAGATCAGGCTGGAATTGATGAGTATATCGCCTTGGGTCGTGACGATGAGGTAGGAAGCGAGGTCCTTGCTGCCAACGTAGTAAAGGGTGTCTGAGATGCGGAACGGTGCAATGGGAGTGGTCCACTCCGCTCGGGACGGGCCATAGGATTGTGACCGACAAAGTGGTGCAACCAGTAGCAATGCGATGCTTATGCAAAGTTTGTGCTGAAGGAAGGACATACAGGTTGCTCCTATTGTTCCGACGACGGATTGTTTTTCAGTGTATGCGACAGACCCTGCGCCTGCCGAGAGGGGGATTCTGTAAACTGGAGGGATGAGCCAGCAGGAGTTTGTCCTGATTCTCTTCCAGATTGTGGTGTTGGTGCTTGCCTTCTCGGTGCACGAGAGTGCGCACGCCTATATGGCCATGCGCCTGGGCGACCCGACGGCCTACATGCTGGGGCGCGTGACGCTGAACCCGATGAAGCACCTCGATCCGCTGGGCTCGGTGCTGGTTCCGCTGATTTCGCTGGTATACGGCGGATGGCTGATCGGTTGGGCCAAACCCTGCCCGGTGACCACGCGTAACTTCCGCAATCTGCGGCGCGATGACATCCTGGTCTCGATGGCGGGGCCGGCCAGCAATCTCGCCATGGCCACTGTCGCTCTACTTCTGCTGATTGTCTTCAAGCATGCTTTTCCCGCAGGATTGATGACGATTGCCGCGGCGATGGCAACGGCAAACCACCTCTCCGTGGACCTCGGTTCGCTTCCCATGTTCCCCGTGGCCATGCTGCTGTACTACGGCGTGCTGATCAACCTTTTGTTGCTGATCTTCAACCTGATCCCGATTCCGCCGCTGGATGGAAGCCACGTTCTGCGACACTTTCTGCCCTACCGCGTGGAGCAGATGTACAACCGGATCGGAATGTATGGCCTGATTCTGCTTCTGCTATTTGGCGGACATTGGATTGCGAGCTTCTACTACCCGCTGATGGGTGTCTACGATCGGCTTCTGTTGTCGCTATAAATGGGCCGTATCCTGTAGGCTTTGGATTGGGAAAAAGATGAGCGAAGTGACAAGACAACCAGCGCCGCGGCGCGTACTGAGCGGCATGCGACCCACCGGCAAGCTGCACCTGGGCAACTACATGGGTGCGCTGAAGAACTGGGTGCAGCTACAGAATGCGACGAACCCCGATGGCACACCTAAGTACGAGTGCTACTTCTTCATTGCGGACTACCACGCGCTGACCACGGACTACGCCGACACCAGCGGGCTGCCCGAGAATGTGCGCGAGGTTGTGCTGGACTTTCTGGCCGTCGGACTCGACCCGAAGCGCTGCACCATCTTCGTGCAGAGCGAGGTGCCCGCGCACGCTGAGCTGGCTCTGCTGCTGGGAATGATTACGCCGCTCGGTTGGCTGGAGCGCGTCCCCAGCTACAAAGACCAGCAGGAGCAGTTAAAGGAGAAAGACCTCGCAACCTATGGCTTCCTCGGCTATCCGCTGCTGATGAGCGCCGACATCCTGCTCTATCAGCCGGATTTCGTGCCGGTCGGTCAGGACCAGGCCGCGCATGTCGAGATCACGCGGGAGATTGCCCGCCGCTTCAATCTTTTCTATGGAAAGAAACCCACTTCGGTGGCTCGCGAATTTCAAGTGGCATCTTCGGACAAGGAGAAGATGGTTGCGCTCGAAGGCAGACCACGGACGTATGAGGCCGTTCTTCCCGAGCCGAAAGTCCTGCTGACACCTTCTCCCAAGCTGCCCGGCACCGATGGCCGCAAGATGTCCAAGAGCTACGGGAATACGATCCTGCTCAGTGATCCGGAGGCGGAAGTCCGCGCCAAGCTGAAGACCATGGTCACAGATCCTGCGCGCATCCGACGCACAGACGCGGGCAATCCCGACGTCTGTCCCGTCTTCGATCTGCACAAAGTATTTTCCAGCGAGGAGACACAGAAATCCGTCCGCGAAGGCTGCACCTCGGCGGGCATCGGCTGCATCCAGTGCAAGGGATGGCTGGCCGATGCTGTCGTGAAGGAACTCGCACCCATCCAGCAGCGGCGGCAGCACTTTGAATCGCGCCCGGAAGAGATGCACACGATTCTCGACGATGGCGCTGTGCGGGCCAATGAGCGTGCTGAGAAGACTATGGCTGAGGTTCGTGCGTCCGTGAGGCTAGCCCGGCGATGAGTGACGAGATTCTGAACAGCGATGGTGTCGGCGGCACGGCGGATGTGGTGGCGGCGGCCAAGGTGGAGGAGAACATCGAGCCGGTGCCAGAGACCCTTGTGCTGCGGCCGGGGCCAGTAGTTCGTGAGGATGTGCCGAAGTCCGACGTGGCGGCCAGGGAGGCAGCAAAGCAGGCAGAAGCCTCGCAATCCCCCTTCACCATCATGGTCAGCCAGGTTTACGATGGCCCGCTGGATCTTCTCCTGGACCTGATTCGGCGGCAGAATATCGACATCTACGACATTCCCATTGCGATGATTACAGCGCAGTTTCTGGATTACTGCCACCAGTTGAAACAGACGGATGTGGACGCCGCCGGCGAATTCATCTATACCGCATCGCTACTAATCCACATCAAGTCAAAGATGCTGCTGCCGCGCGATCCTTCGGATGTTTCGGGTGCGGATGCCGAAGACCCGCGGCGCGAACTGGTGGAGCGGTTGCTGGAACACGAGCGATTCAAAGCCGCAGCGCAGATGCTGATGCAGAAACATCAGATTGAAGAAGCCACTTGGTCCAACCCCGGCATGCGCGAGTTTATGCGCGGACAGGTAGGAAGCGTGAACGCTGGCGACGAGCAGGAGATTGCTGCCGATACCACGGATCTGGTGCGCGTCTTTCAGGAGGTGATGGACCGTCTGCGTAAGCGTCCCGTGCTGGACGTAAACGAGGAGTCGGTCACCGTGACTCAGATGATCGATTATGTGAAGCGGCGACTGATGATGGAAGACAGGCCCGTCAGTCTGCGCCGGTTGTTACACAGCACACATTCGCAGCGGGCGCTGATATGCCTCTTTCTGGCAATGCTGGAGTTGGTGCGGTTACAGGCTGTACTGCTCCACCAGCCGCAACAACTGGGCGACATCCTCATCAAGAAGACGGATGGGTTCGACAGCATCTTTGCCGATCAGGCATCGGCGCGGGACGACTGGCGATAGTATGCATGTACGATATCCGGTTTTATCTGTGCGATATTCGCGCGTAATGCCCTATTGTCCACGACCCCTTTGCACTCCGAGAATCACTCTAAATGATTGATTAATAAAATATTACTGCCTGCAAAAATATGCTTTTGCAGCCACCGGTCCTTGCAGTAAGTCCGAATCTTTCACGGAACAGTAACATTTCTGCCGTGTGAATAGAGTAGCCTTGGCTATGGATCAGCAATTCAAGTCAGGTGATTCATGGCCACGCCAGCCACGCTGCCACAGCCCTCGATTCTCGAAGAAACCATACTCGAAAATAATCTGAAGAAGTCGTCCCATGGAAAGATCGGCGTGGGTATATTCGCGCTCGTTTTGGTGGGCGGTCTGATCTATATTGCGGCCCAGGTATGGGGAGACCTTTCGGTCGTGCCATCCGTTCATCTGTTTCCCTATCTGCTGCTTGGTCTGGCGTTGCTGATTGCGCTTGGCTTCGAATTCGTAAATGGCTTTCACGATACCGCCAATGCCGTAGCAACGGTGATCTACACTCACTCTCTTGAGCCGCATGTTGCGGTCGTATATTCCGGCATTCTTAACTTTGTGGGCGTGCTGCTCAGCTCCGGCGCTGTGGCATGGGCGATTGTGTCGCTGTTGCCGGTGGAGCTGATTCTGAAGGGGAACTCAGGCTCTGGCTTCGCCATGGTCTTTGCGCTGCTGGTGGCGGCGATCCTGTGGAATCTGGGCACCTGGTACCGCGGGTTGCCGGTGTCCAGTTCGCACACCATGATTGGCTCGATTCTTGGCGTGGGCCTGGCGTATCAGTTGATGCAAGGCAACGCCGGTATCTCAGGCGTGGACTGGGAGCAGGTGAAGAAGGTGTTTGCGGCGCTGTGCATCTCTCCCCTGGTGGGGTTTGTGCTGGCCGGCGTGGTGTTTCTTCTATTCAAGCTGCTGGCCAGGGATCCCAGGTTGTTTCAGGCTCCCAAGGGTACTGAGCCGCCACCCTTCTACATCCGCTGCCTGATGATTCTCACCTGCGGGGGAGTCAGCTATGCGCATGGACAGAATGATGGGCAGAAGGGCATGGGGCTCATGATGCTGATCCTGGTTGGCACAGTGCCCACCGCCTACGCGCTGAACCATACCATGGGAGCCAGTCAGGTGCAGGCATTTGCTCTGGTATCGACGCAGGTGGCTGGAGCGTTGGACCACTATATACAGCCCGGGATCGTAGTGCAGTCTGCCGAGCCGGTGCTGGAGAACTTTGTCAGTACTAAGAAGTACGACCCAGCTGTCACCCTGGCGCTGCAACAGATGGTGCTTGACATCCGCAATGAGACAACCCAGTTCGGTTCGCTGCAGGGCGTACCTGAGGATATGCAGGCTAACGTGCGCAACCAGATGTATCTGACCAACGAGACTCTGCGGCTGATGGCCAAGAGCGGCGGTCCGCAGATGTCGGCCGCGGACGCGAAGATCGTCGCCAACTACACATGGTTTTTAGATAAGTCCACCAAATTCATTCCCTCCTGGGTGAAGGTTGCGGTGGCTCTGGCTCTGGGGCTGGGAACCATGATCGGATGGAAGCGAATTGTCATTACCGTCGGCGAAAAAATCGGTAAAGCGCGCATGACATATGCACAGGGTGCATCGGCACAACTGGTTGCCATGGCAACCATCCTGGCGGCAGGTACGTTCGGCCTTCCGGTATCAACCACCCATGTACTCAGTTCCAGTGTGGCAGGAACCATGGCGGCCAATCGCAGCGGCTTGCAACGGGCCACCATCCGCAACATTACATCTGCATGGGTCTTCACGCTGCCTGCGGCGGCGCTGCTCTCCGGCTTACTTTTCTGGCTCTTCAACTCGATTGCTCATTAGCAACTTCACCTTCCACTGACACGGCCCACTCTGGCATTTTCATAAGTGCTGTAGATCGCAAATAACGTCTCATCCTTCGTTGTTCCAACGGGCCCAGGCCAGTCGGTTGTCCGGGTTAGGACGAATTCCCAAGATAGGCTCGCAGCAGCACGCTCTATCTCCCTGATATGAGTGCTTTAGGTGGCGTACGGTCGAGTTTTTGCACGGGTTTGCACACAGGGGGCCGCGCAGGTTGATATGCTTACGACTGACACTAACTATGAGCCTCAAAGCAAAGATCGAAGCTGTAATCTACGCCTCCGAAGAACCAGTGACCATGGGGCAACTTGTGGGCTTGCTGGGTGAAGAGGCCCAGGCGGAGTTGACCCATGCGCTCTCGACCCAGCAGACGCTCGCGCTGGACGAGGCGGAGGCAGAGCCGACCCCCCAGTCCGAACCCGAAGCGGCTGTTGAAGCAGTCACTGCGGATTCGGTCGAAGACGTGGGAGTCGATCCCACATCGCAAGATCAAGAGGCGGGGCAACCACTCCCTGAACAGGATTCCACCGAAGCAGATGCAACAGCAGCCGCTGCGCGGGCGGAGAGGGCGCGACTGTCTCGACTGCGAGTGCACTTTCGCTTGCTGCTGGATCAGTTGATTGCGGAGTACGCGTCACCGGAGCGCGGTCTGGAGATTCGCGAGGTGGCCGGAGGTTTCCGCTTTGCCACCAAGCCGGAGTACCACGATGCCGTACGAGGATTTGTGAAGACTCTGAAGCCGCCACTGAAGCTGACCTTGCAGTCGCTGGAGACCCTCGCCGTGGTGGCGTACAAGCAGCCAGTGACCGCGCCGGAGATCTCCGAGATTCGCGGCGTGGACGCCAGCGGTGTGCTGGGATCGCTCATGGCGCGCAAGCTGATCTCCACGGCAGGTCGCAAGCAAGTGATCGGGCGGCCCATCCTCTATAAAACAACACGCGAATTTCTCATGAAGTTTGGGCTCAAAGACGTATCAGAGCTGCCGTCCATCGAGGAGTTCGAGAAAATGGCAGGCCAGCTTGCCGAACAGGAGGAGATGGAGTTGGAGCACAAGCCGTCGGTGCCATCCCATCCATCCGAACAGATAGAGCCAAACGCCTTCCCGCCAGAGGAGGATGCGCCAGGCCCGTCGGCGGCCTAAATAGTATCCTGAGCGCAGAGGACATGTCAGCCTACGACAATACATCCATCGCTTTGCTATGGTGCGAGTATGCGGGCTGGTTACTTCTTCCGGTACGAAACTAGATCCATCTCGGCGTCCTTCACTGGGCCCACGCCGGGCGCATACCACTTATGGTCGACGCCTTTTTCCAGGGTTGAGGACTCCTCTACAAGGATGCAGTGTTCGAAGCTGCCCGCGGGTACTGTGAGCTTCTCTGTGGTTGACTTGATCTCGATACGGTCTTTGGCATTGGGTGCCTGCTCCTGATAGAAGCGCTGGCCGGCCTTTGGTATGCCGGGGAGCATCATTCCAAAAGTCGCTCCATTGACCCCGGAGAGCCAGCCGCCTTCATGGCTTACGACTTTTCCGTTCTTGTACTCATCGACATCTTCACCCATGTAGTAGACGTCGTTGGTGGCCTGATCGATGGCGTAGTAGTCGAGGGTCAGCTCGGTCAGTTGGCCGTTGGTTTCCTCGCGATCTTCTACTGCTCGGGATTGGATGCCATCGATGATTTTGGTCCTATCGAGCACGGTGACAACCTCGAACTGATTTCCATGCTTGTAGGTCCATTGATTACCGGGAGCGAGCGGGAAGTTCGCATTGCTTCCCTGAATGCCCATGGTTTTTCTATTGACCGGATAGGAGGACTGCCATGGAGCACCCGTTTGAGCGCACAGTGAAGACGCAGCCAGAAGGACTACAGCAACGCGAATGGTTCGCATAATTACCCTGTCTCCCATGATATGGAAAAGCTCTACGCAATAATACCGCCCGAAAGGCGTCCGAGAAATTCTGCGCTTTCAGTCGCGGGATAACTCAGAGCAACGCCGTAGACTATGAGGAGCGAAAGCAAGGAGGCGACGGCAATGGCGCGTGAACTGGAGTGGACAGACACGGAGGAGATAGGCATTCAGCTGCAGGAGATGTTTCCCGACACAGATCCCTATTCGGTACGGTTTACCGATCTGCACAAGTGGGTGGTGCAGTTGCCGAACTTTGTAGGCGACCCGGCCAAGTCGAACGAGGGGATTCTGGAGGCGATCCAGACCGCGTGGCACGAGGAGTATGAGGACGCCAAGGGGTAGTCAGTTTCGGGGCAAGAGCAAATCGCAGAGAGTACAGAGAAAAAAAGAGAGCACAGAGTGGAAGCTGAACCGCTGAATCGACTGAGTGGCATGATCGTCGATGCGGCGATTGCAGTCCATAAGACGCTTGGTCCAGGCCTACTGGAAAGCGCCTATGAAGCTTGCCTGCTTTATGAATTAAGAAAACGAGGGTTACGGGTCGAGTCCCAGGTGCCTCTGCCGGTTGTCTACGAGTCGGTGCATCTGGAGATTGGGTATCGGATCGATCTTCTGGTGGAGAACGTGATTGTTATCGAACTGAAGGCCTGCGAGGCGATTGCCCCCGTGCATCGAATTCAGCTTTTGTCTTATCTCAAACTGGGCAATAAGCCGTTGGGTTTGTTGCTGAACTTCCACGTCGCCTTGATGAAGGATGGGATTGTACGTATGAAGAATGGGTATTAGGCAGAAACGCCTTATAACGCCAACAAAATTTTCTGTGGTCTCTCCTTTGCTCTGTGATCTCTGTGGTTCTCTTTTAGCCCAAACGGGCTACGCTACCCCGCGTCGCAGGATCTGCTGCGGCAGCTTGGAGCCGGTTGTATATAAGGCGACGAATGCGGCGGCAACCCACACAACGGAAGCTGCGGCAATCGTCAGCATGTCTTTCGCATGCGTGGAGACGGGTGGAAGAAAGTGCGCGGCGGCGGCAGTAGCAGCGTATGCGACCAGCGCGGCGAGGAGCGCGCGGGCAAGTTCACCGAATTCAAGGTGTGCGAAGCAGACCAGGCGCTTTCGATGCAGAAGAATCGCGAGCGTGGCGGTCTGTACCAGAATCCCAATATCCGATGCCAGGGCCAGGCCAATCAATCCGAGGGCGTGGAAGAGTGCCCAGTACATGGGTGCGGTTAGCGCGGTGATCAGGGTGCCGGTGATCATCGGGGTTTTTGTGTCGCTGGCGGCGTAAAAGGCACGGGCATAGATTCCCTGTACCGCCCACAGGGCAAGCGTGATGGAGAGGATGGCGAATAGCTGCGTGATGGCTGCGGCGTCTTCGTGATGGAACTTACCGCCGCGGATAAGATCCATCAGCCAGGGGGCCAGGGCGATCATCCAGGCGGAGACGATCATGCCGACCGCAAACAGACGCGAGACGGAACGTGCAACCGATGCTGAGAAATCCGAAATGCGGTTCTGCTGGTAAAGCGATGCGAAGAAAGGCATGGAAGCAGCGCCGGCAGCTGGACCAATGACGCTGAACGGCGCGTTGAAGAGGTTTTTGGCGTTGGTGATGAGGCTGATGCCGCCAACCTGCGCGGAGGCGAACAGCTTGAGGAAGATGCCATCGAACATCACCAGCGAGACGCCGATCATAAGTGGTAGCGACAGCTTGAACCACTCGCGGAAGGCTGGATCGCGGAAGCCAACAATGGCGTGGTAGCGAAGACCGCTGCGGAACGCGCCCAGCGAGTTCAGTAGCGCGGAGCCCACAATCACTCCGCCCAGCACTCCCCATGCCAGCGAGAAGATGCCAAGCTGGTGATGCAGCAACAACGCGCCAAGAATGATTCCCGTGTTGTAAATCAGCGGGGTGAAGGCCTGGTAGAGAAAGATCTTGCGCACCTGCAGGCGCGAGCTCATCACGCTGCCGATAAAAAAGAAGAACTGTGCCGGCAGCATCAGGCGTGTCAGTGCAACGCACAATGCTGCGCCAATGGGATCGTTACCATGACGGTAGCCGGTGAAGAACAGTCGAACGTACTGCGGTGCCAGCAGCTCGCCCAATAGCAGACCCGCGGCAAGCACGATCAGCATGGTGTTGAGTATCACGGAGAGAGCACGGTCTGCACCCTCTTCGTCGCCGGCTTCGCTATAACGGTTCAGAATCGTGATGACCGAGATGGAGGCCGCGCCGCCAATCAGAAAGTAGTTGATGAGGTCAGGCAGGGTGAAAGCGGCCTGATACGCGTCCTGTTCCATGCCCACGCCGAACAAGTGATTGATGACCTTGATGCGAATCAGACCGAGCAAGCCGGAGAGCAGTGCACTCACCATCAGAAGCATCGCCGCGGAGCCAGCCGTATGTTTGCCGCCGAGACACGAGATTGGGACAGATGATGGAATGGGGGGTGGCTGCTGAGGCAAACTAGTTCCCATTGCCTTCCGATTTCGAGCCGCTAGCATGAGCGTCGAAGAGGGAATTATCAGACCTGGTGCGCGAGGTAGGCCCACCAGAGGACGTATCTGTGCTGGCTTTGCTACGCGCAGCGCGAACCGGTGTAGCCACACGTTCCCCGTTGGCGGGTTGCTTCCTGGTGAGTTTTTGTCCGCCTGCGACCTTGGCGATCGGTTGCGACAACATCGTGACAATTGCTTGCAACTCGCGGCGCAGGGTGCGCAACTGCTTCGCTTCCGACTTGGGAACCGCTTCGCCCAGCAGCGACAGCTGGGGCCCCTTCTGTCGAAACTCAGATTTCAGTACCGCTCGCGCGCCAGGTATCGTGTACCCTTCATCCTTCAGCAGGGTCTTGACGCGCATCGCCATCTCAACGTCGCGGCGCCGGTATAGGCGCTGGCCTGTGCCTCCCTTGTTGGGACTTAACTGGGGGAACTCACTCTCCCAAAAACGCAGAACGTAAGCAGGGACTTTGCATAGTCGTGCGACTTCACCAATGCGGAAGTAAAGCTTGTCAGGAATATCCGATGGCTGCGTGAATGAGCCATGCGTCATTCTACGGATTGGCTGGTTATTTGCCATTCGCCCGTGCGGAACCTTCCCTTGCAGTTGCGCCACGAACTCCGCGAAGGCTGACCGGCTCCCGTGAGTTCATACAGCGTGGACAGTCCTGAAAACAATCAGAGCAACCGCACATCGTTCAGGATGACAACCAGAAGATATTAGCACCTCAACTCAATTTGCTCAGAAGGGATTAAGTTTGGAGAGGCCCTTTTTCTTCTTATGCTTGCTGGAAGACTCGTCTGCCTTGTCGAAGGCCGGCTTGGGCGTCTTGCCTTTAGCGGCGGCAGTTTGCGCAGGCGGTGTGCTTCCGGGTGTCACTTCATTGATTGCATCCGGCGCCGCTGCCGGCTTCTCGACGGGAGGTAGCGCCGCAGGTGTCGTCGGTGGAAGAGGCTTCAACCCTCCGTTATCGTCAACACGCCCCGATGTGGCAGATTGCGCCGGTGCTGTGGAATCCGCTCCGGGAAAGGCTGGAGGCGAGGCAGGCGCTGGGCCTGGCGCCGGCGAATTGGCGGAGGGCTGTACAATCTCGATTCCCATCGAGCTTCCACCAGCGGTGGAAGATGTTGCGGCCGGCACGTTCGTCATAACAGCCGAATCGCCGATTGGCGCTCCCGAGGTCGAGGTGGGGACGTCTTGAAACGAGAGGGGCGCGGCAGAGGCAGCAGGTGTCTGTGCGGGAGCAGCCGTCGTGGGCGCGCTTCCTGTGTCTGGGGTTGCAGCCGCGGTGGTTCGTGGCGGATAGGCTGCCGGGTTCATGGCGGAGAAGTAATCCGTCATGGACTTCTTGTACACATCGGGCGCAAGCGTGGGCTTGGCGTCTTCCAGTGGTGGATCGCCTATCGTGGCTGCGGGAACCGTGTCTGCCTTATGCAGTACAAACAGCTCCACCCGACTGCTCAGCGTGTATTGACCACGGCTATTCTCCAGCGCCGTACTGGCAGCAATCTCTTCCGCTGTTGGTGTGGGTACGGGAAGACCCATGGCAACCAGGCGGTCTTTCGCGTCTTCCACATGGGCCGATGCCGAGTGATGCAACACCACTTCGCGGTAGGCTGCGGATGCCTGATCGTCATCGATCTTCAACAGCTGTGCCTTCGCTGCCTCAGGCAGCTTGGACGCGCGGACTCCTCGTGCTTCTGCTTCATAAGAATCACCCAGGCCAACCAGCACATCGTCCATATGGCTGTACAGCGGGTAGGTATCCACCACCGTCTGGTAACGGGCAATGGTCGCGGACCAGTTCTGATGGGTTGCGTAAAAGGATGCGATATCAGCTTCTCGTGAGGCCAGCGTCTCCTGTACTTCGCGCAGACGCTGCTTCGCCTGTGGGATGAGAACTGAATCGGGGAACTGCTGCAACATCAACCGGTACGCTTCCTCGGCGGAAACAGTATTGGTGTAGTCACGGTCCGGCTTGTCCATCTGGCGGAAGTAAATGTCGCCAACGCGCATTTGAGCTTCAGCCGCCTCGGGCGCATTGGGGAAGAACGTGATGAAGTCCTTGTACTCCTGCTCGGCCTGCGTCAGTGCAGCCGACCCGCCTTCCCGGAACCAGCTATCCGCCACGCCAAGCTTGGCGCGCATCATGTACTGAGAATCCGGATAAGTATTCAGAAGAGTTTGCAGATCGAGCCGTGCAACATCGTATCGTCCATTCTTCACCGCCAGCATGGCCTTATCGTAGAGCACCTTGTCTGGGAGATTGAGGTCCTGAGCTGCCAGGGGATCGATTTTTTTTGCCTTCTTGTCTGCCTGCTTCGTGTCTTTCGACTGGACTACCTTGTCTGTTTTTACCTTCGGAGCCTTCTTGCCCTTCTTGGGTACGATCGGAAGGTCGGGTGTCGTTGCAGCCGGTGTCGTAGGGGTATCGGTAGCTGCGTCCGCAGCGGGTGTCGCAGCCTGCGCGTACACGCCAATGGGTACTGCCAGTAGGGCCGCCAGGCTGAGACCGGCGAATACGGGATAGTAGTGGGAATGAGCCTTATTCCTGCAGCCCTGCTTGTTTCTGGCGGTGGCGAATTGCGTCATGCTTGGAACTCCGTCTGACCCATAGTGCGCGTTCTGGCTGGCGCGTGCGGTCGGTATGCGGCCTGCTTCTATTTTAGAGCAGATTTGCAGCACCCGTAGCCAGGCAAGCGATATCTTCAGGCCAATCACGGTCTCCTCGAACAGCCTGGAGAGTAGCCCTGGTCGGAATCACTCCATGGTACGGCTGCCCCCCGCTCGCTTCCGTGTGCCGTGCGTATCCTGCCAGACGACGACATCCGACCATACCGCTCTCTGCCGCCAGTATATTCTGCATCTGCATCTGCTCTCCCACTACCCCCGCATCGCTAACCGCAATTTGCGTCCCGCGTGCGCAGCTTCTACACTGACATAGGTGTAACTAGCATCTGTGGTGTGACCGTTCAGCTCTGGTTCAGGCTGGGCGGGGAGGTTTAATGCGTCGGTTCGTCACGTTGTTTGTTCTATTTCTGTCAACGATTCCATTTGGTGTCTCGATCTCAGGCTGCAACAGGGGCACGGAGCCGGTTGCGTTTTGCAATGGCGGGGACTCAGGCCCGACGACTACGCAAGCGGCTACCATCACCTTGCAGCCCATTGTTTATGGAATATCGTTGAACTACGGGGAGATGGGACAGCTTCAGAGACCTACCGCAACCGATTGCAAGGGCGGTAACGTGTCCGTGCCTGCATTCTCCTACGGTTCCTCCGACATGACCATCGCGGATGTAGTGCCCACCACCGGTAGGTTGTGCGCTGGCACATGGAACAGAAACACCGGCGGGGGTATTGCCGACTTCACCTACTGCACTCCCACCGGTAAATCAGGCATTGCCTATATTGCCGCTAGCTTTAACGGTGCCACCAGCAATCCGCTCCCTGTCTTTGTGCATCCGGTCGTCACCAGCATCGTGCTGGGCGGTCCATCGTCCAACTGTTCCACGGATCCAACCACCGCATGCTGCCCACTGGCCACCGTAGGTGCGGTCACGGCTCCACCGTATCTGGCAAATACCTGTATCTCGCAGGGTTCTACAGCCCAGCTCGTGGCGCGCGTCTACGCAGGATCGGGAGCCAACCAGACCAACATCAGTTGTGTCACTGGGCATCTCCAGTTGAGCGCTCAGGGTGCAACTTCGCTCAACGCGATCTCCCCAGTCCTCAGCATCGATCCCAACGGCGTAGCCACTGCAAATCAACCCGGATCGGTGCTCATCTCCGCCAATATAGCGGACGCAGCCAGCTCGGCCGGCTTCTTCTCCACCTGTCCGCCAGCCTCCATCACCCTTTCAACGCCAGGCACAACAGCCAATCCCGCCGTTGTCAACGAGAACAATCCGCAACCCTTAGTGGCCACCGTCAAAGATACCAAGGGAGTTACCCTCACAGGGCTTCAGTTGGAGTATGTATCCACCACTCCAACCACCATTCCCGCCGGTACAAGTGGAGTCATCGTTCCGCCCTTCGCTGGTGCGGCCTCCATCACCGCGGTATGCCAGCCGCCAGCCTGCAACTCCTCGTCATACAACCAGATTGGCCTCTTCGGCAATGGCCTTCCTGTTACTTCCAATTCGGTCAATATCTCAACACCCGGAACCAACAGCACAGTCCTTTATATGGCTAGTACGCAGTCAAAGAACGTGGTTCAGGTCGACTTTACAACCTCGGTTGTGGGATCGCCCTTCCAACTCCCGTATGTGCCCAATTCCATGGTCATCAGTAATGACGGCTCCACCATCTACATGGGTAGCGATACCGCGCTGATGACACTGAACGCCATCAACACATTGAGCATCACCCGCACAGATAGTTCTTCTCCGGGAACAATACTTGCAGTTTCACCTGCCAACAGCGCCATGGTCATCAGCGATCCGGTGCGCCAGATCATCTCCATCGAAAGTACGTCCGGTGGTGTCATCACCACCTACGGCGGTGTCGCAACCCACGCTGAATTTTCTCCCGATAGCCAGACCGTATATATCACCGCGGGCAATCAGTTGCTCATTTACTCCGAATTTACCGGGTGGACCAGCATTTCGCCTGCAACCTCCGCAGGTACCCCAGTCACTGACGTGGCCATTACAGTGCCTGCCGTGGGAGCTTACTTTGCCGGTCAAACCACCACCGCGCGCAGCTATTGTCCCATCAGTTCGCCAACCACGCCTACCAACGAATCCAATATCTTCTATCCACCGGCCGATAGCTCCGCAGCCATTACCGACCGCATCGCCGCAACCAACGACGGGCTGCACATCCTTGGGGCGACCGCCATCACCCCCACTCCCACACTGAGCGACCTGCGAGTACAGATTCCAGCAGGCAACGGCACTGGAGTTCCGGTCAGTATTGCATGCCCACAGACGGGCACCCTCGCCTTCTCCAACACGGTCTATAAAACATCGCTCGCCCCTGTGACGGCCACTTCCATTACCGGCGTCCTGCCCACCTCCGACTCTTCGCTGGCATTTCTCACCTACACCGGCACCGGCGGTGTTCTGCCTGCCTATGCGCCCGCCGCCAGCGGTTTGGGAACCATTACCTACATCAAGCTTTCCGGCACCGCAACTGCACCCATCGCAGGGGTCATCAGCGCAGACAATAACACCATGTACGCGGCAACCGCAGGGGATAACCTGGTGCACGTCATCAACCGCAGCACCTTGACCGACTCCTCCACCCTTGCGCCCAACCTCACCAGTCCCACAGGAACCGTTGTGCCGGTCAACATGATGGTTCAGAAACCGCGCAAGACGACTTAACCGCTCCGCGCGCTTCTCTCGCTCCTGTTCTGCAGCCCTCATATCCATGCGCGGGTCGCTGCTCTGTGCGACGCCACCTTGGCTGCCACCGCCGATCTCCCACGCCCCTATCCAGCTTGTCTTGTCGGATGTACTAAATTGGGAAACGTCGGAACAGTCGATGCCATATACCACTAAAGTTGTAATTTAATAGCTTTTCTAAGATTTACAATGTGCATGTTGCACGATCCGCGGAGTGCAGAATATCCACATTTTCAGGCTTTATTATGGTTCTGTGTAACGTGCGGCCTTGCTGCCGTTATTCCTTGCATTCTGACCGGTTTTCAGTAATCAGGGCACTTCCTGGTTCGGAATGGTAGATCCCTTCCCGCCAGTTGTACCCCAAAATCGCAAAACGTCTACTATGTCTTTCTAGAAGGCGGCGTTCCTTAGACGTGATAAATTACGGTACCTTTTTCTTCACGAATATCGTCTCGGTCACCGTCTTTACGGCGTGTCTCTGTCTGCTCGCTTGGCGGAATCGCAGCATGCTGGGGCTCAGGTGGTTTGCCGGCGGCATGATCGTCGGTCTGGTCAAACTCGTGCTCCAGGGTATGGATGGAACCGTTTCCCCCATCCTCAGCGACATGGTGGCCAACGAACTCTACCTCGTATCCTTTGTCATGCAGTTGCTTGGTCTCTATTGGTTTGTGTTGCGCAAGCCTGTTCGTGTGCGCTGGCCCTTTGTTGTCCTGGCATTGGCCCTGCTGGTCTATACCATCCTCTTTCTCAAACAGATTCCCTACAGCAGCAACGTCATCAACATTCCCAATATTCTCATCTGTGGCGTCTCTGCCTGGATTCTCTTCCAATCGGCGCGTGGCACATTTGCCGCGGTGGCCAGGGTCACCGCCATCATCCTTATCGTGGATGCGGTCGTCATGACCTTCCGCGCTATTCTCACCAATCTCTATTACAAACAGGCGGATCTCACCCATCTTGCCGACACTGATCCCAAATGGGTCTATTCCCTGGTTGGAATGGCCTTTCTGGCAACCTGTATGTCCATGTGCATGCTCTGGTTCCTGGTAACGGAACTAAGCAAGGAACTGGCAGAACAGGCACGAACCGATCCGCTTACCGGGGCCCTGAATCGCCGGGCTATGGAGGATACAGCCCTGCGAGAAACTACCCGTAGCATCCGTTATGGCCATCTGCCGTGCATGATCGTCCTCGATATCGACGACTTCAAGCATATCAACGATACGCATGGACACGCCGCAGGCGACATCGTCCTGCAGGCTCTGGTACACCAGATCAAACCCATGATGCGCGCCAACGACGTACTCGCCCGTACTGGGGGGGAGGAGTTCACCATCCTGCTCCCCAATACCACGGCCTCGGCCGGCATCGTGGCCGCGGAGCGCGTAAGACAGTCCGTGGAAGCCCTCGAGGTGCCCTTCGAGGGCGAACCCATCCGATTCACCATCAGCGCTGGTGTTGCTCAGCTCGATCCCGCACAGGGTGGTTGGGAAGGCATGATGCGGCGTGCGGATGCCGCCATGTATGAGGCCAAGGAAAATGGCCGCAATACCGTCCGCCCCAAAGCCGTCAACGGTGACTTCGAAGGCGTCAAAAACCTCGCCACGGCCATCCTCTAATCTTCGGTAGCATCACGGATTGTAGATAAATGGCCTCCCCGATTGGGAGGCCTTCGTTGCTGTGTGCATCTGGCAGCTGCACCAAAGTCAGCCAAGACGCTGCTGCAGCAGCTTGCGCGCAATCGCGTCCAGCACTCCGTTCAAAAACTGCACAGACTCCGGCGCGGCATAGCGGCGCGCTATCTCCAGCGACTCGTTGATCACAATCGCCGCAGGTGTATTCGGATAGCCCAGCAACTCGGCAACCGCACCGCGCAACAGGTTGCGGTCCACCACTGCCATGCGTTCCAGCCGCCAGTTATCGGCGTGCTCCTCAATCAGTGCGTCAATCTCCTTTTGTCGCTCGATGGCAACACGGTACAGGTCCTCGGCAAAGCCACGTGTCTCAGCGTCCACGTCGTCGCGCGACGGCCAGAACAGAGCGCGTACCTCCTCAGCACTCTGCTTGCCCAGGTCGCCCTGAAACAACATCTGCATCGTCAGTTCGCGGGACTTGCGGCGTGTTCCCACCTAACTCTTCCCCGCCAGTTTCCTCTGTACGCTTACCATCTCGATCGCCGCGGTGGCCGCCTCAAATCCTTTATTGCCCGCCTTCACGCCAGCGCGGTCCAACGCCTGTTCCAGAGTCTCGCAGGTCAGCACGCCAAAACTGTGAGGTACGCCTGTCTCCTGTTGCGATTGCCCTATCCCCCGCGCAACCTCCGTGTAGATCGCCTCGTAGTGCGCCGTCTCGCCGCGCAGCAGACAGCCCAACGTAATCACCGCATCCACCGTCTTCGACTCCGCCAGCGTGCGCGCTGCCGATGGAATCTCCCACGCGCCCGGTACGCGCACAATCTGGATATCCGCGCGCGCCGCGCCGCTGCGCATCAGTCCGTCCAGCGCACCCTGCAGCAGGCGATCGGTGATCACCGCATTCCATCGCGCCACCACAATCGCAAATCGCATTCCCGCCGCGGATAGATCGCCCTCAATGGCAATCGGCTTGCCATGCAGCGGGTTCTCCGACTCCCAGAAGCCAAGCAGCAGCGATGTATCCAGCTCCACCGTAAACAGCCGCGAATTCCAGTGCGTCGACGCAACCTCTGTCAGCCGTTCGCCAACCTCTTCAGCGCGGCAGTTAACCTTCATCCACTGCTCGACCACTGCGCGCACCTGGTCCAACTGCGTCACTTCAATCAGGATCGGGGGCACCGCCGGAGCGCGTCCCGCCACCAGTTCCAGGTTCCCCAGCGGGGCCAGAAATGCCGCGCCTCGTCCGCTTCCATCCTCCCAGCCCTTGCCCGGCTCAAACCCAAGCGCGCTCAATAGCCCGGCCAGCTTCTCCAGCACTTCGGCAGAAGCCACCTGCCGCACCAGCGTGATTCCCTTGACCATACCTCGATTGTATCTTCTGCGGATTATTGCAGCCTGTTTTGCAGCTAGATCGTTCTCCACGCAGCCCCTCCCCTGGCATCTGCATCCAACATCTTGATATGCTTAAAGGCGTGCGTATAACTGAGCTTTCTCACTCTTCATCTGCCCGCGTCTTCTCGACGCGATCTTCTTCCAGCGCAAGGTTACCGATGGCCATGGCCGCCGCCCTCTGCCTGCTCGCATCTCCCATGCTGCTCACAGGCTGTAAGAGCGCGTCGGCCGGCACCACCATCCCAATCGCCAGCCCCCAGGCGGTCGACTCAGCGCGCCAGCAGTTGGATCTCATTCCTCCGCCCTCGAAGAGCCGCTACATGGCCATCGCCAGCCTCTCTGAGTGGGAGAACCCCTACCTCACCGTGCAGCAGAACATGGCCACCCTCCACGTCACGCAGGCCGACCCCAACACATCCCAAATGGGCGTGGGCGGCATGTTGCGCCCCGTCTCCGCGCGCCGCCAGGACCTCACCGTGCGCGTCAGCGATCTGCCAGCCGCGCTCGACGCCATCCCTCAAAGCGCATGGCCTTATGGCCGTGTGCTTGCCATCGAGGAGGCGCACGATACACCCACCTCAGCCCGTCCCGCGGTGCGCCGCAATATAGAAGCAGCCATCAAAACCCTCGGCGACATGGGTGTCGTAGTCTACGAATGGCCTGAAGCCGGCTTGCGCTGAAGTCGTCTTAGATACAAGGGGTTCTCATGAGCGAACCACAGGTTACCGACGTGAAACAAACCCAGTCGTTGGCCAAAGGTCTGCTCGCCGGGTTCATCGCAGGACTGGCCGCCACAGCCGCCAAATCCCTCGCCGAACGCATCTTCCACCCCTCACCGAAGCAGGAACCAGAGCCCCACGAATCGGCCTCCCAACATAGCATGAGCAAAACCCATGCGGCGCTCGCCAAGGCGAGACAGAGCGAAGCTTTTCACTGGGGCCTCAGCGCGGCAACCGGCGCGACCTATGGTGCCATCGCAGAGTTCTATCCCGAAGCCACATCCAGGCACGGAGCAAGCTTTGGCCTGGCACTGCAGGCGCTCACGCACGAAGGCGCGCTTCCCGCGCTGGATCTAGCAGCAGAAACGGAGATCCACGCAGATCGCCAGCAGGGTAGCCAGATCACCTCCTATCTCATCTATGGAGTCACCACCGAACTGGTGCGCAAACTTGTTCGTCGCTGGCTCTAACCGTGGCCCCCATCCACTCCACCGACAATGTCCCCATGGATTACCCAACCCTGCGTAGCTATCGTCCAGGCGACTGGCAGGCAATGCATGCGCTCGACCTCCTCTGCTTCGCTCCAGCCTTTCGCTTCAGTCGCGGAGCCATGCGCAGCTTCGCCGAGGCGCCCGGTGCATTTTCGCTGCTCGCCCATGCGCAGGGCACGCTGGCTGGCTTCTGCATCGCGCAGTTGGAAGATCGCACCGGCTATATAGTCACGCTCGATGTCGCGTCAGCATGGCGGCGGCGCGGTCTGGCGCGTCGTCTCATGGCCGAACTCGAATCCAGGCTCCTTGCAGCCGGCGCGGCAGAGATGCATCTGCATGTCTTCACTGGCAATGAAGCAGCCATCCGCTTCTATGAATCCATCGGCTATACGCGCATCGGTATGGCCGAGAACTTCTACGCACAAAACCTGCACGCTCTCGTCTATCGCAAGAAATTTGCTGTTTAGATTTTGCGAATACTACTCGTAGTACCGCGCAAAGCTGGTGTCCGTCTCGAACAGCGTGCAGTCCTTCACCCGTACTCGCCCGCCGGTCATCTCCCGCAGTTGTTGCGCGGTCTGCTGGTAGAAGTAGCGTGCCAGGTTCTCCGCCGATGGGTTCAGCTCGGTGAACGGCTCAATGTCATTGATCATCAGGTGGTCCAGCCGCTCCACCACCGGCCGCAGCACGGTCTTCAGCAGCTTGAAGTCCAGCAAAAGGCCCGCTTCATCCAACTCCTCGCCTGCCAGTGTCACCAGAACGCGATAGTTATGGCCATGCGGGTTCTCGCACTTGCCATGGTAATTCCGCAGATAATGGCCGGAGGAGAAGCCGGCTTCCACAGTAATCTCAAACATCCGCTCGTCGCACCCTCTCTGTCGATTGTAACGTCCTCCGCAGATTGCTACCGCCTGCGCAGACGTGCCTCTTCGCTGCGCCGCTTGGCCTGTTCAAACAGCGAGCCTAGCGCTCCACCCAGCGCCGCAATCAGGGCCAGCACAAACAGCGCCAGCCCCATGGTGCGCCACAGGGAGATGTCGCCCGGCGATCCCGGTTGCCGTGCAATGTTGCTGTATGCAACCCCGCAGGAGATCAGCGCAAACAGCGCAAGCGATGCAGCAAGAATGAAGAGGTTCCGGCCCATGGTTCTGTCTCCTTAGCATACGGTACCGAGCCTTCGTGTCACACGCAAGCAGTCCGTCCTCTCTCAGCATGCATCGTATACATCAAATTCGCTGAGATATTCTGGAGGCAGGCCCCTTCTACACACAATGACGCAACCTAATCAGGCGCCGCACATACGCTGGTGGCACACCCCGCTCTCGCAGCGAGTGGATGTCCTGCGGCAAGGCGAGAGCCATCTCTTTCTGGTGCTGTCCCTTGTCATCGGCGCAGTCACTGGCCTCGTTGTGGTCGCCTTCATCGTACTGACAGAGCGCCTCGGTATGCGCCTGTATCCAGTACAGGGAGCACCATGGCGCCGTCTCCTCTTCCCCGTGGTCGGTTCGCTCGGCATTGGTTACCTGCTCTATCGTTTCTTCCCCAATGCGCGCGGCAGCGGCGTTCCACAAACCAGAGCTGCCCTCTTTGCCCGAGATGGTCGCATCACCTTGCGCACGGTGCTGGGCAAATTCTTCTGCACGTCGGCTACCCTGGCCAGCGGAATCCCACTCGGCCGCGAAGGCCCGTCGGTGCAGGTCGGCGCGGGAATCGGCTCCGTACTGGGGCGCGCGCTAGGCCTCAGTACAGAGCAGGTCAAGAACCTGATCCCAGTGGGTGCGGCAGCGGCCATTGCAGCCGCCTTCAATACTCCCTTGGCTGCGGTCGTCTTTGCCCTGGAAGAGATTATCGGAGACCTCAATGCTCCCATGATGGGCGGTGTGGTGCTCGCCTCCGCTACAGCGTGGGTCGTGCTGCGCATGATTCTCGGCGATCATCCGCTCTTTACCGTCCCCCAGTATCACCTGGTCAGTTCGGCGGAGTTTGCCATCTATGCCGTGCTCGGTGTTATCGGCGGTGTGGTCGCTGCTGGTTTTACCCGCCTTCTACTCGGTATGCGCGCGTGGTTTCTCCGATTGCCGCGCAGCACCATTTGGTTTCAACCTGTCGCCGGAGGACTGGTTGTCGGCCTGATGGGGTGGTTTGTCCCTCAGGTGTTGGGCGTCGGCTATGGTTTCGTCGGCGACGCGCTAAACGGCCACATGGCCTTCCGCCTCATGCTTCTGCTTCTTCTGCTCAAGCTCTTCGCCGTAACAACTAGCTATGCGTCGGGCAATGCTGGAGGCATCTTTGGCCCATCGCTCTTTCTCGGCGCCATGGTGGGCGGTGTGGTCGGCACCGCGGCGCATCATCTCTTCCCGCTGGCCACTGCCACGCCTGGAGCCTACGCGCTGGTGGGCATGGGCGCGGTATTCGCAGGAGTCGTGCGCACACCCATGACATCCGTGCTTATCATCTTCGAGATGACCCAGGACTACGCAGTGATCGTTCCGCTCATGATTGCCAACCTCGTCAGCCTCTTTGTCGCCTCCCTGCTTCAACATGAACCGATCTATGAAGCGCTCGCCGTGCAGGATGGCATCCATCTTCCCAGAGCCAGAACCCGCCAGCGGATGGATCAGCACATCATCGCGGGAATCATGAGAGAGCCTGCGTATTTACTGGATACCGCAATTACGGTAAGAGAGGCGCTGGGGCGTATCCGTGCCAGCGGCCTTCGTTCCGCCCTCGTAACAGACCAGCTCCGCGTAATCGGAGTCATAACCCAGTCGCAGCTAGAAGTCGTGGTGGACGAGAACTACGGCAGTGTACTTAACGATTTAATCGTTCAACCTATCTTTCCCCACATCCACACCGATCAGACATTGGATCTGGCGCTGGACCGCATGGGCTGCAACCAGATCGACCTGCTTCCCGTAGTCAGTCGCGTCGATATACACCAGCTCGTCGGCATCGTTACCCTCCACGATGTCCTGGACGCTTACGGAGTCGCCCACTCGTGATTGCATCCCCTCGCCTGCATGCAGTAACTCCAGTGCTAGGGCACTTGTTCGAGGGCTGCGGGCAATCAGAAAACAAATCATGCAATAGCGCATATTTATCTTCCCGCCTCGCATCTAAAAGACTGTGCCCATTACTTAAACAGTAACCTTCCCACCGAATTATCCTTGGCCAAAGACATTTTTCCTGCTTTCCCTTTTCGGGCCAAGCCTATAATGTTGAAAATACGCGAAGTGGCAGCATTTTCAAGACACGCCTGACATGGCCCCGAGAGAGAGGTCTATGCAGATGAATATGAATGGTCATCGAGTTCCTGGAGTTCTCCCAAAATGAACACCCCAAGTCTGTGCTCTCTACGTGCTGTCATCGCTCGATACTTCATGCTGGGCCTCGCTGTATTCTTCTGTTTGGCTCCCGTGAACGCGCGCGGCCAATTCGCTACGCTGCTCGATACCACCGCTCGTTACGCAGGCAACAGTACAGGCTCAAACATCTTCAACGGCGATACCGGTGTCGCCACAGCCACCACCCTCAATGTTCCGTCCTACGTCGTCTTCGACTCGCTGGGTAACCTTTACATCTCCGATACGCAAAACAACTGTGTACGCAAAGTGGACACCAGCGGCAATATCACCACCGTTGCCGGTCTGAGAGTCAGCGGAAACCCGTCCGATACCTGCAATACCACCACCGACCCGGCTCCCACCGCCGTGCAAGGACTCTTGCAGCCTACCGGCCTCGCCATCGATAGCTCCAACACCCTCTATATTGCGGATAGCCAGCACAACTGAGTGCGCAGCCTGGCCAGCGGTGTGGTCGACAACTTCGCCCATCCCGCACTCACCACCGTAGCCGGCACCTGCTCCTCAGTGCATACCGGCTCCAACACGCCACTGCCCGACGGCCTTGCCGTGGACGGCAGTTCCAACCTTTACATCTCCATCGTCGATTCGTTGTATGCCGTCGCCATTAACCAGGTAGTACGCCATCTCGCTGCGGACCCGGCCACAACCATCTGCGCCGTCGCTGGCCAACTCTCCCCCAATGCAGCCAACACACTCTGCCCCGGTATCACAGGCAATGTCACGCTCGACCGGCCCGCAGGCCTCTCCTTCGACAAGAACAGCAACCTCTTCATCGCCGATTCCACCAATAACTGCGTCCGCGAGATCGTCGGTATGACCACACCGCTGACGGTCGTCGGGCAGTGCACCAACGATCTCACCGGCAGCACCTCCACCGCCCTCAATAATCCCTACGGGTTGGCCTTCTCCTCCAGCGACTCGCTGTATATCTCAGAATCGGCCACCAGCCCCAGCCACAATAACGTGGTCAGCTATAACTTCGGCACTAACTCGCTGGCCCTCATCGCCGGTCTGCCCAGTGGTGCCTCCGGCCCCTACACCTCCTCGCAGGATGGCCAGAGCGCTATCCTCGTTCCCCTCAATCAGCCCCTGGGCGTCACCACGGACGCGGGCGGAAATATCTTCCTCGCAGACTCCCAGAACAATATCGTGCGCAAGATGGGGACCAACCTCTTCTTCCCCAATACCAACGTTACCGTTCCTGCCACCACCTTCAGCCCCAACCAGACCGTCGTCTTCAGCATCAACCAGACCGTCAACCTCACCGTCTCGGTGGGTACCGACTACAACCTGGTCAGTACATCATGCAGCGGATTGCTCACCACCGCCGTCGTCACCTGCTCCATCACCATCAACTTCGGTCCAACCCGCCCAGGGTATCGCTACTCCCCACTGCAACTCAGAGACTCCATCACCGGCAGGCTCATCAGCGTCGAACTCGGTGGGATCGGCATCGGTCCCCTCAGCCTGTTGAGTCCAGGAGTGGCTTCCACACGCAGCTCCACAGTGCTGCGTACCGCGCTTGCTGTCTCAACCGACTCCGCCGGTGACTCCTATGTCCTCGAGCAGGGCAACGGATCTTCCACCGCCGATGTGCTCTTCTATCCGGCAGGCGGAGGCGCTGCACAGGTAGTCGTGGCCCAGGGAGCGGGTATGGTCACCCCCACTGCCATGGCGGTCGATGGCGCAGGCAACATCTTCATCGCCGATTCAGGCCTCGGTGGCCTCGGTGGTGGAAATATCATCCGCTTCGGCGCAGACGGTTCCGTAAACACCACCTATGCCACCGGCCTGCCCGGTGTCAACTCCATGGCCGTAGACGGATTCGACGATCTCTACCTCGCTATTGGCGGCTCCTTCCACAACGTCACGGAAATCTATGCCGGTGGTCAGCGCCGCGTCGTCGCGGGTAGCGGATCTGTCGTCGCTGCCAACAATGTCGTCGCCACTACCGCGCTCTTCAGCGATCCCACTGCCGTCGCGCTCGGGCCCAATGGCATCGCAGTCGCCGATGCAGTCACCCACTACGTCTACTTGATCGACAACTCCGGCATCATCCATATCATCGCAGGCAATGGCACCACCATCACCACCTCGGCAGGCACGGCTACCGCCACCGGACTCCTCACCCCCGACGGCCTCGCTATCGACGCCGCTGGCGATATCTACATTGCCGACAATGCCGCCAATATCATCTACGCCGTCTATTCCATCATTAGCAATGGCACCAACATCAATCCCGTCATCGGAACCGGTACCGCTGGTTATACCGGCGACAGTGGTCCCAGCATCGATGCCACCATCCATGCGCCGCTCGGTATTGCACTCGACGGCTCCAGCGACCTCTTCGTCATCGACTCCGGCAACAACGTGCTGCGCGAGGTCTCCTACCCATTCACCAGTACCATCAACTTCGGCAATGTGGTCATCGGAACCACCTCCCCGGCCATGCTGCAGTACCTGGCCAACGCCGGCAATGCCAGCCTCACCTTCCATCTTCCATTCACCACCACCGACTCCCACTACGCAGTCCTGCTCAGTTCAACCACATGCACGGCTAACGCTGGCATCATGGCGTCGGGTGGCGTCTGCGACATCGCATACACCTTCCACCCAACCGCCGCCGGTGCGGTCGCAGGACAGTCGAACCTGCCCACCAACTCCTATAACACTCCCCAGATTGTCTTCTTCAATGGTGAGAATGGCTTCTCCACCACGCCTCTGCCCTTTACCCTGACCAATCCGGAGACAGAGGTCTACGGATATCCCTTCAACGAGTCGGTGGTGATTAACAACACCCTCCCCGTCAGCGGATCCATGGTCTTCTCCGTCGGCGCTCAGACACTTTGCACCACGTCCGTATCTTTCTCAACCGCAGGCGCCACCATCACATGCAATGCGGCAGAGTCAGGCCTGGCCGTCGGCTCCTACACCGTCAACTTCACCTTTACCTCCACCAATTCGTTCTACAGTTCGGTCACCGGAACCACCACCCTTATCATCACCAAGGCACCCCTCAGCGTCACGCCCAATAACTTCTCGCGACCCTACGGCACCGCCAATCCCACCTTCACCGGCACGCTCACCGGAGCGGTCAATGGAGACGTCTTCAATGTCTCCTACTCCACTACGGCCACCATCAACTCGCCCGTGGGAACGTATCCCATTACTGCTACCCTCACCCCGGTTGGCTCGGCCAATCTCAACAACTACACCTTGACCAGCAACACCGGAACACTCACCATTACACAGTCCGGCTCCGGTGGCAGCGGTGGGTTGGTGGTCAACGTCAATTGCACCACCCGTGCCTATGGACAGGTCAATCCTACCTTCACCGGAACCGTAACGGGTCTGCTGAATGGCGATACCGTTACTGTCACCTACTCCACTACGGCAACCCAGTTCTCTCCCGTTGGCAACTACACCATTACAGCCGTCGTCTCCGGCGCTGCCGCTGCTAACTACGTCGTCACGGTCAACACCTGCACTCTCGGCATCACGCCTGCTGGAACCGGCGGCACCACTGGCCTCACGGTCAACGTGAATAGCGCCAGCCGACCCTATGGCACGCCCAATCCCACCTTCACCGGGACCGTCTCCGGCCTGCTCAATGGAGACACCGTCACCGTCACCTACTCCACCACCGCGACCATTGCGTCTCCCGTCGGCACCTACCCCATCACTGCAACCGTCTCCGGAGCCGCCGCGGCCAACTACGTCATCACCGTGCATCCCGGCACCCTCACCATCACCGCTGCGGGTGCACCCCTCATCGTTACCGTCAATAACGCCTCGCGTCCCTACGGAGCAGCCAATCCCGCATTTACCAGCAACATCAGCGGTGCGCTCAACGGCGATACTTTCACCATCAACTACTCCACGGTCGCAACGCCCGCTTCGCCGCCCGGTAACTACACCATCAACGCAACCGTCTCTGGAGCCGCAGCCGCCAACTACAACATCACCGTGGTCCCCGGTACGCTCACCGTCACGCCCACCGCGCCGCTCGTCATCACGGTCAATAACGCCAGCCGTCCCTACGGCCAACTTAATCCAGCCTTCACCGGCACCGTCAGCGGCCTGGTCAATGGCGATACCGTCACCGTCACGTACTCCACCACGGCCACCCAGTTCTCGCCTGTTGGCAACTACCCCATCACCGCAACGGTCTCCGGAGCCGCTGCCGTCAACTACGCCGTCACCGTCGTCCCCGGCACCCTCTCCATTACTCCGGCAGGCACAGGCGGCACGACTGGCCTCGTTATCAATGTCAATAACGCAACGCGGCCATACAACTCTGCCAATCCCGCATTTACTGGTACCATAAGCGGTCTGCTCAATGGCGATACGGTCACCGTTACCTTCTCCACCACGGCCACAATTGCTTCACCAGTCGGGAATTATCCCATCACGGCAACCATCTCCGGCCCGGCCGCTGCCAACTACACACTAACCGTGATCCCGGGTACGCTTACCATCACTCCCGTGAATACAGCGCTATTGGTAACAGTGAATAACGCCACTCGCCCCTACGGTCAGGCCAACCCAACCTTTACCAGCACCATCGTCGGACTGGTCAATGGCGATACCGTCACCGTTACCTACTCCACCCCTGCCACCATTGCTTCACCTGTCGGGAATTATCCCATCACCGCAACGGTCTCCGGTGCCGCCGCTGCCAATTACATCGTCACCGTTGTTCCCGGAACCCTCACCATCACCACGGCCGCCGCGCCCCTGCTGGTCACGGTCAATAACACCAACCGCCCGTACAACACCGCCAACCCGAATTTCACCAGCGCCGTCGCAGGAGCTCTTAACGGGGATACCTTTACCGTCACCTACTCCACCACTGCCACCATTGTCTCGCCCGTCGGAGCCTATCCCGTCAACGCAACCGTCACGGGCGCTGCCACCGCAAATTACAACATCACCGTTGTTCCCGGTACGCTCACCATCACACCTCTCCCGACAGTCACCACCGTCGTCTCCTCCGCGTCGCCCGTCTCTCTCGGAGCCAGTGTCACTTTCACCGCCACCGTTACATACTCCGGCGGTGCTGTTAACGCCACCACCGTCTACTTCTGCACCACGAATACCATTCCATGCACCACCACAAGTTTGAATTATCTTGGCTCCGGTACGTTGAACTCCTCCGGCATAGCAACCTTTAGCACCACCACGCTCCCGGCAGGCAGTATCGACATTACAGCAACCTATCAGGCATCCAACAACTTCGCCTCCAGCTCAGGCACCGTCTTCCAGGTCATCAATCCAGGCAGCTTCACCGTCGCCGCCGTTCCTCCCAACCAGTTCATCCGTGGTTCGGGATCCACGGTCTATGCCATCTCGATCAACTCCGTCCAGAACTTTGCTGGCCCGGTCTCGCTCACCTGCTCAGGCCTTCCCGCGGATGCCACATGCACCTTCGCTAACCCAACCGTCACCCTCACCGCCGGCGGCACCGCCAATACTACGTTGACCGTCGTCAACACCGAGGCAGATGCGCGACTGGCTCCTTCCCCACTCCCCAGCGCACCCCATAGCAAGTCCACCGGCCTTACGTCCATCGCCTTTGCCGCTACCTTCCCCTTCGGCCTCGGAGCATTTCTCTTCGGCCTCGCACGTCGCCGTAACACTGGCACGAAGCTTGGCTTCAAATCAGCCAGCCGCTCACCCAGAATCCGCTTGTTCCTCGTTCTGCTCTGCGCCGTTGGTATCGTCAGCCTCGCTGGTTGCGCCTGCTTGTCCAGCATCTATCAGGTCTACACAATCCCCATTACAGCCACCAGCACGGTCACCGGTGCAACTACCCAAACCGCTTCGGTCACCCTTACCGTCGCTCAACAATAAAGTCGTTCGATCCAGCACCTGCGCAGTTCCGGTAACAGCAGTTTGAAACATGGATGTGGAGGAATACATGATGCACCGGCGCACTTCCCAGATCTCCCGCGCGCTTCTGTTGGCCTCAGTCACTGCCGTGCTCCCACTCTGCTCTGCGGCCCAGGCAACGCCCGCCGGTACCACCGCGCCCAGCCCTTCGCACATCGATCTCTTTGGCGGTTACTCCTACTATCGCCCCTTCAATGCCTTCAGCCCCTTCGGTGACACCCTTGAGGGAAGCACATACCAACCCATTACCTGGGGAGGAATCGGAAGCCTGGCAGCATACTTCGGCACCCATCTCGGCGTCGAACTCGAGGGTGCAGCCTCGCCCCATGGCCCCAACGATTGCTCCTACATCGCGCAGGGCGGTCCCATCGTTCGTGCCCAGTCCGGCCGATATGTCCCCTTCGTCCACCTCCTCGGCGGAGGCGTGCGTGACGGCGGTCCTCTGCTTCAGCCCTGCACCTGGGGGTACGGCGCCACCATTGGCGCTGGTTTCGATTACATCCTTCCCGCGGAGTTCCTGCAGAACCGCCTCTCCATTCGTCCCATCCAGGCGGACTTGGAAGTCTCCGATATCAACTTTGGACATAACTCCGCTCCCACCTTTGTCAACGGCGGCGTCGCCAAAATCACCTCATACCGCCTCAGCTCAGGCTTCGTCCTCCGCTTTGGCGGGGCAACAGAGATTGTCCCCGCTGCGTACGGCTGCGTCGTGGAGCCGGTCACAGTCTTCCCAGGAGACCCCATCACAGTTACCGGCAGCGTCATCAATCTTGCCTCAGGCAAAAGAATGAAGCCCGTCTACACCTGGGCAGCCAACGGTGGCCAGATCGAAGGTGACTCGGATACCGCCACCATCTCCACCGCAGGACTCGACGCTGGAGATTACACCGTTACCGGACACGTCAGTGAAGGATTCAGGGCCGACGAGCATGCAGACTGCGCTGCCAGCTTCCGCATCCAGGCCTTCGATCCGCCCACCATCTCCTGCGCCGCCAACCCCAGCAGTGTCCTCCCCGGCGGTGCCTCCACCATTACCTCAGAGGGACGTAGCCCGCAGAACAGGCCCCTCAGCTTCTCCTATACCACCACCGCCGGTCAAATCGGCGGCAATGCCACCACCGGCACGCTCTCCACCGCAGACGTCAGCCCGGGCACTATCACCGTCACCTGTAATGTCGTCGACGACCTCGGCAAAACCGCCACCTCCACCGCTACAGTTACAGTGGTCGCACCTCCTCCGCCGCCCGCACCCACCTCTCGCAGCCTCTGCTCCATCTCCTTCGACCGCGACCGCAAGCGACCCGTCCGCGTCGATAACGAGGCCAAAGGTTGCCTCGACGACATCGCCCTGGAGATGAACCGTGAGTCCGATGCCACCCTCGTCGTCGTCGGAAATCACGATCCCCAGGAATCGCCCGAGGCCTCCGCGCAACGCTCCCTCAACGTCAAACTCTACCTCACCACAGAGAAGGGAATCGACGCCAATCGAATCGAACTCCGCACAGGCCAGTCCACCGGACGCACCGCGGATAATATCCTCGTCCCACGTGGCTCTACCTGGAACCCCGGAGGTACCACCAGCTTCGATCCAAACAAGGTCACCCACACTGGCGAACCGTACGCCAAGCCGCCAAGCTAAGCCCTCCGCTCCATTGGTTACTATGCTGTAGACGGGTGCCTGTAGATGGTCAAGAGGTTGTTCCAGTGTCGGAGCGGCTGATGGGCGGCTTGTAGTTGAGGCTACCATGGGGTCGTTGGTGGTTGTAGTAGTCGGTCCAAGGCTTGAGGGAGGCATCGCGTTCCTCTGAGCTGGCCCAGTGTTTTGCCCTG
>Ga0316232_1000735_pt1 | contig 46365 bp, 43 predicted proteins | sample TBHtaG_FD_206006 | JGI IMG/M metagenome (GOLD analysis project Ga0316232, IMG submission 206006) | Freshwater microbial communities from Trout Bog Lake, Wisconsin, USA - TBH18025_13 | ecosystem: Environmental > Aquatic > Freshwater > Lake > Hypolimnion/Profundal zone | place: USA: Wisconsin...
TTTTTGTTTTCCGGCTTCAATATCAGCCGATGATGCGATACCTAAGTAGCCGAGTAGAACAAGACACAATGCTGTCTGTATGGTTTTCATGGCGCATATCTCCTTATGTTAGACGGAACATTTTTTCTTGGACCTTACGAATGAAGTCTAATCAACCTATTTTACTGATCGCCCGCAGCCAGACCACGCGTCATGAAACGTGCACGAGCCCTAGAGAAAATCCCAGCTGGACTTTCCATCTTAAAACTGGCGACGCGATCCAGAGTGTTTGAATTGAAAGCAACGACTTCGTCACCTGTATAACCCGAGCTAACGAATAGTTCATTGCCCGTTGCATTGTATTCTGGGAAGTAGGCATGACCACCTACATCCAAAGTCCGTACAACTTCCAGTGAATTTTTATCAATCAATTGAATGGTTCTAGCTCTACGGTCCTTGCTGATGATGTCGACAGCCACATAAGGCGCGTTGTAATGGGCCGCGGGAGATTCAGTGCCACCGAGAACAGGGATTTGTTTAACGACCTCCATTTTGTCGAGATCCCATACGCTGACGACTTCATGGTCGCAGTCACCAAAGTTGGTGCCAAAGCCCAGTGTTCTGCCTGACACCTTAACAACTGATCCACCGCCTACATGAGGCACACATCCGGCAGGCAGCTTTTTGATGATGTGACGTTGGTCGAGATCAATGGCCGTTACGATGCTATCGTCATAGGCTGCAATCATGAGGTTCTTTCCGCCATGGGATAGGAAGGCATCATGAAGATGACGGCCGACATCGGTTATTTGGGTGACAGGGAAATCCGGCTTGTTGAGATCTACGATCCATACTTGCCCGGCGTTTTCGAGTGCGATGGCGAAGACATCGGCAAACGGAGTCCCGGTAATCATGCCAGAGTCTGAGGTTACAAATTTACCGTCGGGGTCAGTCCCTTCTAGTTTGAAATATTTCAAAGGCTCTAAGGTATTGGCATCAAGTAACACCGCGTTGTGGGGTACAAAAGAGCCCGCCATCAAGTATTTTCCATCACGGGACACACCCAGTGAAGGGCCATTAAGGCCTGTCTTCACTTCTCGTACCACCTGCATGGAATAAAGATCGATCTTATAGAGCTCTGCTGTATCTGTTTTTACGTACGCCCACCGGGGGTTAACGGGATTGAATTCTATGATGTGTGCAGCTGTTATGGTGGGTACTTCACCAATCACCGTGTTGTTTGCACTGTTGATGAAAACGGCTTTCGATCCCTCCCCTCTTCCATACCGGCCTCTAGCGGCCACCCCGAGGACATCATCCATGTTCTCGATAGCAAAGGTAGGATTTTCAGGCAGCTTGGACTCATCTGCAACGAATACCTTGATGGATTTGCGGATATCCTCGATGGTCCATTGCGGATCTTGTTTAGGCGTACTGGAAATGTATTTAACAGCTGAGCGGATCTCTTCATCAGACAGTTTGCCGTAAAAAGGGGGCATCAGAGTATCGAACGAGCCTGCCATGATCAGGGATCGTAATGAAGTCGGACTTCTGCCCTTTAGGCGTTCAGAGTTGAGGGGTGGCGCAAGATAACCACCTAAATCGGATCCGTGGCAGCTGGCGCAGTTCTCGGTGAACACCTTCGCACCCCGCTCTACGTTGATCTGGGGATCTTCGGCTGTATGTCCGGAAGGACTAAAAAAGAACACCATGGCCGATAACATCGAAGGCATCCAATAGTTCCGTAGTATCACACCTATCATTTCCGTGCTCCTCCCTATCCGTGCGTCAACTTATTATTTTTATTAAATATTTTTTTAAAAGGGTATTGCCTATTGATGTCGATGCAATACCCACTTGGGCAAGAGTTTAGTACATATACCAAGGTCCCATGCCCCACATGCCCCAGTTCATGGCCGCATTCTGATTCATTTGCGCCGACATTCGTTGATCATCCGCAATCTGTTTTTGGACGGCTAACTGTTGATAGCGTTGATAGGCCTCTTCATTACCCCAGTAAACGCATTGACAGGTGGTGGCATCGGCATAGACATAATAGACGGCCCCGTCCTTTTCATGAACGACTAATTGATGTTGTGTCAGGGTATCAATATGACTTTGTTTGTCTGTCGTGTCAGCTAACTTGATTTTGAATCCGGCTGCAGCCAGCAAAGCCTCAGTATCTTTAGCTTTATTGGCTTCCATCGCTGCACAGCCCATGAGGCTGATCATGGCGATTACAAGGGTCAGTCGAATCATGGATGAACCTCTTGGGTTTTAGTGTTGGGTGGATGGGGATCTCATGAGATGAACACGCTCTCTTCATTGGGAAGTCTACAATAACTTGTGAGGCTTTGCTGATAGGTGTTTAAAGAAGGTCAATTGCATCGGATAGGCGTTTAACTGGCATGACCTCAAGACCTATTTTTTGATCCGCACCTACATTTTTAGAGGGGATAACCGCATGCTTAAAACCGTGCTTGGAGGCTTCTCTTAGTCGTTCTTCCCCATTGGGTACGGGTCGTATTTCACCGTTTAGGCCTAATTCTCCGAACACCATCCAGTCTCTGGGAATTGGTTTATCACGGTAGCTCGACACAATAGCCAGTGCAATAGCGAGATCCCCAGCGGTTTCACTTAATCTAAGTCCACCAACGAGATTGACGAAAACGTCCTGATTCATCATAGGAATGCCGCCATGACGGTGAAGGATGGCTAATAGCATAGCTAATCGATTGCTTTCAAGACCCACGGCGACACGTTTTGGCGCGCCCCCATGTGATTCATCAACCAGAGCCTGGACTTCAACTAACATGGGTCGACTGCCTTCTCGCATAACCATGACGACGCTGCCAGGAAGATCCTCATCGCCACGTGAAAGAAAAATCGCCGATGGGTTCCTGACTTCTTTAAGACCCATTTCCGTCATCGCAAAGACACCGAGCTCGTTGACTGCTCCAAATCGGTTTTTGAACGCACGGATAACCCTAAAGCGACTGTTACTATCGCCCTCAAAATAAAGGACGGTATCGACCATATGCTCTAATACTCTTGGCCCTGCAAGCGCTCCTTCTTTGGTTACATGGCCAATGAGAAAAACGGTGGTTGACGTTTGCTTGGCCAAACGGACGAGTTGTGCCGCACATTCCCGTACTTGTGCTACGGAACCGGGCGCTGATTGCAGCAGTTCGCTATAGACGGTCTGGATAGAATCAACGACCAGATAATCAGGTTGAACAGCGGCCACTGTATTAAGGATGCCTTCAAGGTCAGTGATGGCCAGAATCTGTATACGCTCGCACGAGAGTAGTAATCGCCGGGCTCTTAAACTAACCTGATTGATGCTCTCTTCACCCGTGATGTATAGGACCCTGCTGGTGAGGCTCAAGGCGGCCACGGTTTGGAGCAGCAGAGTGGATTTCCCAATTCCTGGATCTCCGCCGATTAAAACGGCTGAACCGGGTACTAGCCCACCACCCAGTACTCGGTCGAATTCTTCTAATCCACACGGAGATCTCAGGACTTCTTCAGCATCGACATCACCAAGAGATACGGGCGTATGGGCCTTGCTGGCAGCGCCAGCATAACCCGTAAAACGACCAGTAACTTGGCGCTCTTCAAGGCTTTCGGTCATAGTGTTCCAAACACCGCAACCAGGACACTGACCAGCCCACTTACTCTGTCCATGGCCACACTCCGTGCAGCGAAACACCGGTTTTCTGTCTTTTGGGCGAGTTACTGACAAGGCTTTACTCCCATAACCAAAGCATTCACACCCTCCCTGAAGGGGACCTCGATCTGTTGGAAGCCGATGACATTCATCTTACTCAGCGCCTTTTCAAGCGGCATAATGTGTTCAATAGATTCATCACTCAAAAGATGAATGAGCCAGTCTTCAAGCAAATCAGGCCGATTAATTTCTCTGAATACAGTGAACCAGTGACGAACTTCTTGTTGGGTACTTAATAACTGCTCAGATGGGTTATCGATGGTATATCGATCACCGTTTACAAAAAGTCCACCGGGAATTAGAACGCGATAGATTTCTTCTAAAACCCGATCTCGATAGCCGTCAAGAAAATTATGGATGGCGTAGGCGCTCGCTACCACATCGATTGAACTCGCTGGGCACGCTTTTAGGTAGCTCAATGCATCCGTTTCTTCAAAGGTGACGCGTCCTGTGGCGATCTCCTCGGATAAGGTAGCTTTGGCTTGCTTCAACATAGCAGGGGCATTATCAATGCCGGTGATCAGGATATCCTCGCGCGACGCTAATAGAAACGTCGTTGTAATCCCCGTACCCGGACCGATTTCGATGACCTTTAAAGCTTGTGTTGCTTTGGGGCCATTCCAGCGTTTGAGGGTATCGCCTACCCTGCGACTTATTTCCGTAGCGGGTGGGCAGATTTTTTTAAGTAAATGGTACTCGTCGGCAATCCCACCGTGAAAGAGATGTTCTGCGTCGTGCGGATTCAAAGTATGTACTCCTTTAATGCTTTGCGGGTTGCTCATAGACGACACGGTAGATCACACCTGAATAATCATCAGAAATAAATAAGGCCCCATCAGGTGCGACCAAGACGTCGACAGGACGTCCGGTTACTTTCCCGTCCTTTTGTAAAAATCCCTCAATGAAAGGGATTTCCTCAATCGGTTCACCGTTCTCAAATCGAAGCATAACTATACGATAGCCTTGAGGCTGAGTACGGTTCCAAGATCCATGTTGAGCGACAAATAATTGCTGTTGATATTCCTTTGGGAACTGTCGCTGATTATAGAAACGGAGACCTAAGGCTGCGACATGGGCTGGAAACTCCCAGCGAGGAGGTGTCAGTTCATGACATTTTTTAAGGTGTCCGTATTCGGGGTCACGGAGATCTCGACCAAAACAAAATGGAAACCCAAAATGAAGTTGGGGTTTGTTGATCTGATTTAGTTCATCCGGTGGAGAGTCATCACCCAGCCAATCACGACCATTATCCGTAGCCCATAATTCTTGAGTGGCAGGATGAAAATCAAAACCAACGCTATTCCTAAAACCTCTTGCAACGGTTGTGAGATGTGTTCCATCGAGATCTAAGTGTACGATGGAACCAAAGATCTCATCAGGCAGGTTACAGATGTTGCAGGGTTGGCCAATGGCCGTATAGAGCTTATGGTCAGGCCCTATTCGAAGATATTTATAACCATGATGCCGGTCGCTTGGGAATTGGTCATAGATAACCGTTGGTCTAACCGGGTGATTCGGATGCTCTGCAATTCTGGATAGCTTCAGGATTCGCGATATTTCGCCGATGTAGAGGTCTCCTTGATGCCATGCAACGCCATTGGGGCTATTGAGTCCCTGTGCGACCACATTCACTACATCGGCTTGACCATCATGATTCTCATCTTTAAGTTCATAGACCCGGCCTTCTTTAAGCGTTCCAACATACAGGTTACCTTTGTCATCGCTCGTCATGCTCCGAGCGCCTGGAACCTTGTCTGAGAAGATCGATATATGGAAACCGGCGGGTATGCTCAGCGTGCTGAGATTGGGTGAAGCATGGAGGTTGGATCCGACGCTGATTGAATAAAGACAGACAACCAGGATCCAATAGCGCTGGATCTTTGAAGAGACTAAGATCATGGTTTCAATCCTACATCGTATTCGCTTGGGGGCTTGATATCCATTAGAGTAGCCCCAACTATGATACGACACCTATTTTTTTAAGAGGTTTTTCGTTTATGCGTATCTTCCTTTTTTTGCTGACCAATGCAGCGGTACTGTTGTTGATCAGTATTCTTTTCCATTTATTTGGTCTGAGCGATGTCCTCTATCAAAGCGGGATACCGTTAAGTCTGGATCGATTGTTATTGTCCTCAGCCATCATTGGCATGAGTGGATCGTTCCTTTCACTCTTGATGTCGAAATGGATGGCAAAGCGATCTATGGGAGTTTATGTCATTGAGCATCCGGCTAATCCAACGGAGCGTTGGCTGGTCGACACCGTCAGAAAACAGGCTGAACGTCTCGGTATCGGTATGCCTGAAGTCGGTATGTTTGACACCCCAGAACCCAATGCATTTGCAACAGGTGCCAGTAAGCATAGTTCGTTAATTGCAGTCAGTACAGGCCTCCTGCAACGTATGGAGCCTGAAGAAGTGGAAGCAGTGCTGGGGCATGAAATGAGTCATGTTGCGAATGGCGACATGGTCACAATGGGACTTCTCCAAGGTGTTGTGAATACCTTCGTATATTTCTTCGCATCGCTTGCTGGGTATTTCGTTGACCGGGTTTTGCTTAGATCAAATGACGATGATCGTGGTTATGGATATGGTCCAGGCTATTACATCACCCAGATGGTCGCTCAGATCCTGCTCTCCATTCTCGCTTCTATGATCGTGATGTGGTTTTCAAGATGGCGCGAATTCCGTGCGGATGCTGGCGGTGCCAAACTGGCGGGTCGGGATAAGATGATCAATGCTTTGAAGGCTTTAGGAAGAGCCCATGAATCAGCAGATTTGCCGGGTGAACTTGCGGCATTCGGCATCAATGGACAAACGGTTGGTGGATTTCAACGTCTGTTCCTAAGTCATCCACCTTTGGAAGAGCGCATTGACGCTTTAGAATCAAACCGCTCATAAGAAATCAACAGTATGGCTATTTACCCACCTGAATGGAATCCGCTTTGGGGCACCCTCCTGACAAGCCCAATCAGTTCACCATCAGGTGTCCCATCCAAACCGAGTTGCACCTGGTGTCATCTCAGCCACTTGGGAATCATCAAAATTTCAGGAGAAGAAGCTTTGGGTTTTCTTCAAGGTCAGGTCACCTGTGATGTGCGTACCCTGCAGCAGGGTCACCTCGGTTTTGGGGCTTTTTGTACGCCTAAAGGTCGAGTCTTAGCGAATTTCAGACTAGCCCCCATCGAAAATGGATTTTATTTGGTCGTCTCAAAGGATCTCGTGACCAGTCTTATCAAACGACTCAATCTCTATATCCTAAGGTCTAAGGTCACTATCGAGGATCTAAGTGCCGATCGGATTATTTTGGGCCTAACGAGCCAAGATGTTGACTGCCCAGTAGCAGGAGCATTCCACTATGCTGAGGGTCGCTATATCACTGTACTGGGTACGGTTGAAGACCCTCCTCCATTGATTCTTGATGATCTGGACCATGCTGATCAACATGCATGGACTCTTCAAGATATTAGGGAGGGTCTCCCTTGGATCCAACTCGAAACGTCTGAGCGTTTTTTGCCTCAGATGATTAATCTCGATACCTTGGAAGGTATTGGCTTTCAGAAAGGGTGCTATACAGGACAAGAAATCGTTGCACGGACCCACTATCTCGGACAGTTGAAGCGGAGACTCTATCGATTGATCGGGCGGAGTGATCAGCCTGCAGCTGCTGGTGGAACGGTGGTCGATGAGAGCTCGGAAGAGGGACAGTCGGTCGGAGACATCGTCAACGTGGCCACCAATCCAGCGGGTGAGGTGGAATGTCTTACAGTGCTGTCGATTGAAGCAACTCAGAAAAAGAGCTTAAGACTTCAGTCTGACCGTGAAGCTGGTTGGCGGATTGAAAACGTTGCCTCCGCGCCCGCAGATTCTTCTAAAGTGACTTGAATGCACTATCAGCAGCCTTTAATGTAGCTTCGATTTCCTTGTCCGTATGAGTCGAGGATACGAAACCTGCTTCAAAAGCTGATGGAGCTAGATAGACACCCCGATCTAGCATGGCATGGAAAAAGCAATTGAATTTGGCTACATCACAATCCATTACGTCTTGAAATGAGCTGACTTGAGTCTTTTCGGTAAAGAATAAGCCAAACATACCACCCACCTGATTCGTGGTGAATGGAACTCCCGCTTGACGGGCTAAGTCATTCAGTCCTGTCATTAAGCTTTGGGTCTGCGCGCTCAATGCTGAAAAGAAGTTTGGTGTATTGATGAGCTCCAGTGTTTTGAGTCCTGCAGCCATGGCTACAGGATTACCGCTCAATGTGCCGGCCTGGTAGACAGGCCCCAAAGGAGCCAAGTGATTCATGATGTCAAGGCGACCTCCAAAAGCACCCACAGGCATCCCACCACCGATTACTTTACCTAAGGTCGTGAGGTCGGGATGAATGCGATAGAGCGCTTGAGCGCCTCCGAGGGCCACACGAAATCCGGTCATGACTTCATCGAAAATGAGAACAGCTTTATAGGTATCACAGACCTCTCGCAAGGTCTCTAGGAAACCCGATGCGGGCGGTACACAATTCATGTTACCCGCTACAGGTTCAACGATGATGCAGGCGATGCTATCGCCTTTCTCTTTAAAAACTGAACGCACGACCTCACTATCGTTATAAGGCAAGGTCAGCGTACTTTGGGCTAGAGCGGGCGGTACTCCCGGTGAACTCGGGACACCCAACGTCAAAGCACCCGAACCAGCTTTAACCAGAAGTGAGTCGGAATGTCCGTGGTAACAGCCTTCGAATTTAACGATGGTGTCACGGCCTGTGAATCCTCGAGCAAGTCTTATGGCACTCATTGTGGCTTCAGTGCCTGAGCTCACCATTCGAACCTTTTCGATGGAAGGCATGATCTCACAGATCCGTTCTGCCATCTTTGTTTCGATTTCAGTCGGTGCGCCAAAACTTAGACCACGGTTGACGGCCTGATGAACCGTGTCCAAAACTTCTGGATGAGCGTGACCCAGAACCATGGGCCCCCATGATCCAACGTAATCGATATAGACTTTCCCGTCAGCTGACCATAGGTAGGGTCCTTGTGCATGATCGATAAAAATAGGTGTACCACCCACACCTTTGAATGCTCGGACCGGTGAATTAACCCCGCCGGGTATGACAGATTGAGCCGCTGAGAAAAGGGATTCGTTACTCATAGGACTTACGACCGTTTGTTGTTCTGGGTCATTGGCAGGCGCTTTCAAGCACGTTACTCGCTAGTACTTAGGCTTTGGGAAGGGTAACACCCTGCTGTCCTTGGTATTTGCCTCCACGGTCCTTATATGAGGTCTCACATACTTCATCTGAGCCAAAAAAAAGCATTTGAGCGACGCCTTCATTGGCGTAGATTTTGGCGGGTAACGGTGTGGTATTGGAAAACTCCAAGGTCACGTGCCCTTCCCATTCAGGTTCAAGTGGGGTCACATTTACAATGATGCCGCAGCGCGCGTAGGTACTTTTTCCTAAACATACGACCAAAACATCTCGAGGGATCCTGAAATATTCAACCGTACGTGCGAGAGCAAACGAGTTGGGTGGGATGATGCAGACATCCTGTTGAACATCGACGAAGCTATTAGCATCAAAGTTCTTGGGGTCAACGATAGCCGAGTTGATGTTCGTGAAAATCTTGAATTCATTAGAGCAACGAACATCATACCCATAACTGGATGTGCCATATGAGATAAGTCTCTGATCGTTGGTGCCTTTTTTTACCTGTCTAGGCTCAAAGGGTTCAATCATGCCCATTTGGTCTGCCATGCGACATATCCAGCGATCCGATTTAATGCCCATTAGTCATTCACCACATTGATGGTTGGAAAACGTGCGGAATAATCCCGCGCTCTGATCGCTAGGCGAGCCGAGGCTTTCATAGCAATCTCATGATAAATCAAAGCAGGTTTGCCTTGTGGGTCAGCCAGCACCGTGGGAAAACCTTCATCTGAATCACGACGAATGGCTAAATCGAGTGGTAAGGAGCCCAGAAGTTCGGTGCCATATTTATTAGCCATTTTTTCACCACCACCCTCACCAAATATAGATTCAGCATGACCACACTGGCTACAAATATGCATGCTCATGTTTTCTACCAGACCGAGAACTGGAATGCTCACTTTGTTAAACATGTTGAGCCCACGCTGGGCATCCAGTAAGGCGATGTCCTGAGGCGTTGTGACAATGACTGCTCCAGAAACGGGGATTTGCTGAGCCAAAGTCAATTGAATATCACCTGTTCCGGGGGGTAGATCGATAATCAAATAATCCAGTTGATCCCAGACGGTGTTTTGCAGCAACTGCTGCAAGGCGCCAGTGGCCATAGGACCACGCCATATCATGGCTTGATCTTCCTCTACCAAAAAACCAATGGACATCACCTGGAGTCCATACGCCTTCATGGGCAAGACATGACGCTCATCGCGAATCTCTGGTTTACCTGACAATCCTAGAAGTAAAGGCTGACTGGGTCCATAAATATCCGCGTCGAGAATACCGACGCGAGCCCCTTCTTGCTGTAAAGCGAGGGCTAGATTCACACTGGTTGTTGATTTTCCTACACCACCCTTGCCCGAGGCTACGGCAATGATGTTGCGAACCCCCGGGAGAGGCTTTAGATTTTTTTGAACAGCGTGGGACACGATATCAGTCATGATGGAAATCGATACCTTGTTGGCACCGACTTCTTCTTGAAGCTTCTTGCTGAGAGCATCAATTATATTTTGATGTTGCGATTTTGCTGGATAGCCCAAAAGAATCGTGAACCGTAGATCGTTATCGTCTAATTCGATATTCCGAATACATTTAGAACTTACTAGATCTTGACCTGAATAAGGATCTATCCAAGTCTTAAGACAGTCTTCAACGAGATTAATTGATAAGGACATGCAAGCATTCTGACAAAGGACCAAGTTTAACCTGAAAACAGGTCTGATTAGTATGTGCTAATCAGACCCATATACCACTTAATAGTCTCTAGGTCGTTCTTGTGGTAGATCGTTACGCTCATCGGGTGATTGGGTTTCAAGTCCTTGTTTTTCTTGATGCTGACCCGCGACTTTATGAGGTAGGCGTGCCTCTGAGTAAGCGGTCCAAGCAGCCATGAAGAGTAGCATGGCGATGCTGGAGGCGATCAAACGGTCAGGCTTTTTGGACCAAAACATGATCCAACCGGGCTTTACAAAACCAATCAGGAAAAGAACGGGTGCCAGTACAACCAGAATCATGGTCAATTGAATCATTATTGTTTTGCCTCATGTAGTGTCATTACCGAACTTTTAGACAGGATATGTTGTGACAGTTCCCGAAAGACTTATTGTCGTCGCCAAGTGGTTCCTTGTGGTCCGTCTTCCAAAATAACGTGGGCTTCTTTGAGTACCTCTCTGATGCGATCAGCTTCAGACCAATTTCGACTGTGTTTGGCTTCTTGTCTTTGTTGGATCAGCGCATCGATCGCTTCGGCTGTAAGTCCCTGTTGTTGAACCGTGCCGCTCTTAAAGAACGCGTCAGGATCTTGTTCAAGAAGGCCAATGATGGAACCAAGTTGCCTGGTTTCTTGTGCAAGTCGGGTGGCGGATTTCAAATCCGTCGTACGCAACCGGTTGATATCCCGAACGGATTCAAACAAGACTGCAATCGCTTCAGCGGTATTAAAATCATCGTTCAGAGCAGCTATGAACTTTTGACTGACTTCTGTTGCTTCAACCACTGTATCAGCGCGTGAATGAAGTCCTCTTAAAGCAGTGTAGAGTCGCGTTAACGATGAAAGGGCTTCGTCGAGGTTTTCGTCACAGTAATTTAATGGACTACGGTAATGACTATTTAGAATGAAGAAGCGAAGTACTTCGGGTCGATAGCGGGTTAGGATTTCCCGAACGGTAAAGAAATTGCCTAGCGATTTAGACATCTTTTCTTCATTCACACGCACAAATCCGTTGTGCATCCAGTAGTTTACAAACGGATGTCCAGTTGCTGCTTCGGATTGGGCTATTTCATTCTCATGATGAGGGAACTGGAGGTCCATGCCGCCACCGTGAATATCAAAATGATCACCTAGGCAACGTGTCGACATCGCGGAGCATTCGATATGCCAGCCGGGTCTTCCAGGGCCAAACGGGGATGTCCAGGAGGGTTCACCGGGTTTTGCTGATTTCCATAAGACAAAATCCAAAGGATCTCTTTTGGCGGAATCGACATCAACTCGCTCACCGGCACGCAGATCTTCAAGTTGTTTACCCGATAGTTTTCCGTAACCATCGAATGCGGAGACCGTATAGAACACATCGCCGTTGCTACCGATATACGCAAACCCCTTTTTGATCAGAGTCGAAATCATGGTAATGATATCGTCTATGGATTGGGTTGCATGGGGTTCGATGTCAGGCGGTAAAACACCCAGCGCGCGCTCATCCTCATGCATGGCGTCAATGAATCGTGACGTCAATGCTTCAATACTCTCCTGATTTTCTTGGGCTCTACGAATGATCTTGTCATCGATGTCGGTGACATTGCGAACGTAGGTAACGTGATAACCCAAGTGACGCAGAAAGCGGGCGACCACGTCAAATGCCACCATAACGCGCGCATGACCAAGATGACAGTAATCATAAACGGTCATGCCGCAAACATATATTTTGACTTTCCCAGGCTCAATAGACTGGAAAACCTCTTTTTGTCGCGAGAGGGTGTTATAGATCTGCAGCATTATTCTTGGGCATAGCTGTGTTGGGCCAGGCGACGATGGAGTCGTCCTGAATCGATTACTCGATAGAGTGTGGCGAGGTCTGGGCCATCGTGTCGCCCTGTGAACGCCGCCCTAAGTGGCATGAAGAGCGCTCTACCCTTGGCACCCGTTCGGGCCTTAAGTGAATCCATGAAGCAACTGAAGTCATCCCCGGCTTCATTAGCCGCATCCAGGGCCGAAAGATAAAAGGCTTCACCTGCTGCTTGTGCCGCTTCCATTGAGCTCTCTTCGATAGTCATAGTGTCAGTAAAGAGTATTTCGGCCCAAACATGCGCTTGGTGCGGGAAAAGACAATTACTCCTCACAATGTCAATGAAGTCATTGTGTTGGTCTATTGGAATCAGAGCGATGGTTTCTTTCATCAGCCATGTATCGATGGTTTCGTTCGTTGCATGCCGGATAGCTAAGGTTTGCCAATGGTCGAGGTGGGCAAAATCAAAGCGTGCTGGAGATTTACCGAGATGACTCAGATGGAAGTTGGCCTTCAAAAGCTCAAAACTCATGAGTTCATCACTCTCATAATGATGTCCGAGTCTTGCCATCATATTGATCAGAGCAACGGGAAAATAACCCTGATCCCGAAGTTCACCGATACTACGACTGCCATTGCGCTTGGATAAAGGCGCGCCATCCTCGCCGAGGATCAATGATCCATGGGAATAATGGGGAATAGGCAGTGCGAGCGAACCCAGAATCATCATCTGACGCGGTGTGTTGGCCAGATGATCTTCGCCTCTAAGCACATGCGTAACGCCCATCAATGCATCATCAATGGCATTACAGAAAAAGAAGGCTGAGGTGCCATCGGCTCGGCGAATAATGAAATCCCCGATGTCTTGAGCCTGAAATCGCTGATTGCCACGCACGCCGTCAACAAACTCAATGGTTGTATCGTGTGGAACACGAAATCTCAGCGTGGGCAGTAAACCTTGATCGATCTTTTTTTGGACCTCATCGGGGCTAAGTCTTGAACATTTACCACTGTATTTTGGTGGTTTGCCCGATGAAAGCTGCACCTTTCTAGCGATTTCGAGTTCAGCCGAGGAACAAAAACAAGGATAAGCCTGATTGTTGTCTTCGAGTGCTTGATAATACGTTTTGTAAATCTCAGTCCGTTCAGATTGAAACCACTGTGCATTCGGTTCGCCCGATGTAGGCCCTTCTTGCCATTCAATCCCTAGCCATTTTAGATCCTGTAGGAGTTCATCAACAAATTCTCGGCGGCTACGTTCACCATCGGTATCTTCGATCCGCAACAGAAAGAGATCACCAAGCAAGGCACTGAATAGTGCGGTGCGTGCATTTCCGATATGCATGAGCCCAGTAGGACTGGGGGCAAAACGACTCTTAGTCAATGACATAATGTGTAGTAGTGTACAGGCGCATAACCGTTAACTTTAGCAAGAGCAAGGATTTATGTGAAGCGAATTGAAGTCAATCCTAAGTTGTGTGCGACTTGAAACTAAAGGCGAGAAATCAGAGCCTCAATCATATGAAGGTCATTAATCCGCGCGTTTGACGTGGTTCATTGTGAAAAAGAAAAGCCCCGCCTACCCTATCTAGAAATTAGGATGATTTCTCCTTCACATGTTTGCAAAACGGCACATGATGTTGATTAAACGGGAAGCGTCTCCTGCCAGCCCCATTTACCCTCATCCGATAATTCGAGGAGCGCGTCATAGTTTTGAATGCGATCATCTTCACTCCGGTCACCAAGCTTACCTATGGCAATCAAGGTGATGCTGTGTTCGGCTAACAACTCAAAAATACGCGGACACAGTTCTGGCGGAACATCTCGAATGGGGTTGGCAATGACTGCAAACCTAGGTTTGGCGAGAATGATCCGAGCGAGAGACACGAAACGTTGTTCGTGAGGCGTAAGTAAGGTATCCCATTCATGAGACACATCGAGTCCCCCTACCCTGTGGATGATGTCTCCGATCCCTAATAGCTCCAGCAGCTCGATCAGCAACTCATCACGGCTTGTGGGTTCGGTTTTAATCGTTGTGAGTGCTTGACGTAAGGATCCTTGCGGCAAAAAAGGACGATCAGGTAAAAAAAGGATCTCATCAAGTGGCGGTCTCCTGATTAGTCCTGAACCTGCGTTATAAATACCGGCTGTGGCTTTAAATAGAGCATCCCGTGCGGTCTCATCCGTGGAGCTGATCAGGACATTCTTGCCATAAGGAAGTATCAAATTAAGATTCTTAACCAATATCCGTTTATCACTTTCCGATTGTAGCGTCAGTTTTTCAAATTCAATCGAGTCTCCCTTGTTTTCGACGACATCGAAACTCGTGGCCGAGGGTGAGTAAGCCAATTCCATGACATACCAAAGTGTCATCAATCTTTGAATCACCGCGGAGAAGTTTGACAAAGATTGGAATTGAGTAACGATCAAGGAAAAAGCGCCGACCAACATTCCAAAAGCCATGGCGGACTGTGTGACAACACCGAACTGGACTCTTCCCTCAATGATCATGGGTGCTACGAGAAAGATCGGGATGACCTGAATGAGATAGAAGTAGCCCGTTGTGAAAAAGGCAAGGTTACGGTTGACCTCTACAATACGTCGATAATTAACAACCAGATGATCGAATAAGCCGAGGAGTCGAGGTTTAACCCGCTCTTCTTGGTGGAGCAGCGCTACCGATTCTGCCCGTTCTCTCAGTTGAATCAAACTGGACCTGAACTCAGCCTCCTTATCGAGTTGACCATAATTGAGATTTACCAGTTGGCCACCGAGGATGATGGTAAAAACTGAACCCAGTAGGGCATAACCCAGTGCCGCACCAAATAGCCAGGGACTAATCATCCATAGGACCCCTGAAAAAGCCACTACTGTAAACAGGCCGTTGGTCACCATAAGAATGAAGGACAGCGTTGTTACGGCGAACGTTTTAACATCGTCTGCAATCCTTTGGTCTGGATGATCGACACCCGTCTGACGAATGAGTTCGTCGTTCATTCGATAGTATGTCGGTGGCTGAAGGTAGAGATCCAATAGCTCGGTGGTCATGAATTCACGCCAGATAAGACCCAGGCTCTCCTCACAATAGCGATAGATCACAGCAGCGACTGTCAGGGCAGCAAATACCATCAGGTAGCGAAGTGAGTATTTTATGAATGCAGGCTGGTTGTGATCTGCGAGGGCACTCATGAAATCGCGGCCCACATAACTGTTGAGAATGTTTAAGGTGTTGGTAGTAATCAGAAGGAGTATTAAGGCCACGAAGAACATAATGGCGCGTGAACCATAGCGTGAACGCTTGAAATTGATGATCAGTCGACTGAACATACTCCAGCTTTCAGCGTTAAGAGGGACTCCGAGCATAATGATGAATCCTCTGAGTGAGAGTGCTACCTTTGAAAAGCTTGCCGAATACTAACACGTGACCAAGATGCCACCATGAGCTTTATAACAGGGATATTTGTCCTGATTTCAAAAAAGTAAACGGGGTCAAGGGAGAGAAATTGCCGCTTCGCCTACGGAAGCGATTCCACTCTGAGTGATCTTCCGTTACCCTACACCTATTGGGAGCCAAGATTTCTCCCATTTCTTACATTCAGGATAAATAGCCCGGAGAGACAATTCCATGCGTTTGACCAGACTTCGTACCATTTTACTCTGCCTATCAGGCCTCACTTTCACTGCCCCATCGTTCGCTGTTATGAATTTTGGCACTTACCAATCTACGATGTGGAATACTCCAGCTCAATTCTTTACCGATGAAGACTGGACCATTTTCAACGCGACCCTGGAAGATGTGTTGAATAATGCAAAAGATAACGACGTACCTAAAACCTGGAGCAACCCAAAAACAAAAGCACACGGTGAGTTCAGCATCCTCAAAACGGTCGAAAAGCACGACACCATCTGCCGTGAGGTTAAAACTGCGAATTCAGCGGGTACAGCACGCCGAGTTTGGGGTGTTGCCTTCTGCAAACAAGAAGACGGTAGTTGGAAAGCCGTTTCTGGTCGCTAAGGTCCCAACCTATCCTAACGAGCCTTGATTGAGAGCGCTTATGTTGTTCATAAGCGCCTCTTAAACCACCAAGGTCTTGTGTTCTTAGCCTGAGGTATTGGGCGTTCTACCTTCACTCTGTACATATTCACTAAGGATGTTGCTATGCGAATCAGTTCGCTCCTGACCCTCGTTTTCATCAGTATCGGCTTTGCAATGCAAGCCAACAGTCAAACTCAACCAAAGGAGATCCAATCTGTGAGTCAAAAGTCACCTGTCGTTAAATTACATACCACACTGGGCGATATTCTTATTCGTCTGGATGGTGAGAAAGCTCCCGTTTCGACTGAGAATTTTGTGGGTTATGTTAAAGATGGCCAATACAACGGCACTATCTTCCACCGCATTATCCCAGGCTTCATGGCTCAGGGTGGTGGATTCGCCGAGGACTGGAAACAAAAGTCTACTAAAGCACCGATCAAAAATGAGGCCGACAATGGTCTTTTGAATAAGCGGGGCACGATTGCCATGGCAAGAACATCCGACCCCCAGTCTGCAACGGCTCAGTTCTTTATCAATTATTCTGATAACGCTTTCTTAGATTTCAAAAGCCCATCGCCACAGGGATGGGGCTATGCGGTCTTTGGTGAAGTGATCGAAGGCATGGATGTCTTAGACAAGATGGCGGATGTCCCAACAGGACGCGGAGGTCCTATGCCTACGGATGTTCCTCAGACCCCGATCGTTATTCAATCCGCTACGGTCGTTGAGACGCCTTAATCAATACGCCTCAATTTCCGCTACCTAATGGCCTTTAGGTAGCGGATGACAATCCCCTTATCTCCCACCCTACCCATGAAGCGACAGGAATCACTGTTCATTTCCGATCTGCACCTTTCCGCTGAGCGACCTTGGGTGGTTGAGCGATTTCTCGGTTTCATTGAGTTCAGAGCCTCGGCTTCTGACTGTCTGTTTATTTTAGGTGACCTCTTCGATGCCTACATTGGTGATGATAACAATGCCTGGCCCTTTGGCTCAGTTAAAAAGGCTTTAAAACAGTGCACCCAAGGTGGAACAAAAGTATATTTTCAGAACGGTAATCGTGACTTTTTGTTGGGTGACCGCTTTGTCGATGAAACCGGTGTCATCTTACTCGGGGATTACCACCTACATGACCTTTACGGCACCCAAACGCTTTTGACCCATGGCGATCTGTTATGTACGGATGATGTTAAGTATCAGTTAGCGCGTATCAAAGTCAGATCGGATGAATGGAAGTCGAATGCTCTATCGAAACCCCTATGGATCCGTAAGCTTTATGCTCGTTGGTATCGATACAAGAGTGGTCTTGATAAAGGCAATAAGTCTTATGACATCATGGATGCAAATGTTGCTAAAGTGAATGAGATTTTGAGGGAATACGGTTCTTTTCGTATGATTCACGGTCATACCCACCGCCCTCAGGTTCATGACTTTCAATTAGATGGCCATCTCGTCCAACGCTTTGTTCTTCCTGAGTGGAATGGAGAAGAGTCGATCTTGTGTTGGGACGAAAAAGGTTTTCAATGGGAAGGGGTTACCTGGTCTCCTACATCGAAGCCTGAGGCTTAGAGACCTTATGGGTCGCTAACCTCTGAAGTTCATTTTCTGTAAAACCTGCAAGTAACCTCGCCTCTTGGTTGAAGGCACCGCGCACTTCACCCAGTTGATATTGATCCAGCAAGTTGAAGTAGCACGCCTCGTAATCAAGTGAGCGAATCGAACATTGATGCTTGAACCATTCAGTACCCAACTTAACGTGCCCTATTTCTTCATGATAGATCAACGTCATTATCTCCACGGTCTGTGCATCATTCAATTCTTGTAGTTTCTTGATCATGGCGGGTGTTACATCCAGGCCTCGTGCTTCCATGAAGCGCGGAACCAAAGCCAAACGATCCAGTACGCTACCGGCTGTATTTTCTGCTAAATCCCAAAGCCCTCGATGGGCGGGAAGATCACCATAGTCGGCACCCAACTCGAGGAGACGTCCTCTAAGGAGATTAAAGTGATGAGCCTCCTCTATGGCGACTTTGAGCCAATCAATACGAAATGAGTCGGGCATCTCTCGAAAGCGATAACCGATGTCCCAAGCAAGGTGGATGGCGGTGAATTCGATATGCGCTATCGCATGCAAAAAAGCGATCCGACCATCAGGGGTATTGAGACCTCGACGGGGCATATCACGCGGGTCAATTAAGAGCGGTTGATCTGGAAATGACACTTCATGTACTGGTTTTAGATCACCTATGGGTACAAACACCAGTTGATTTAGATCAAGGGCCCGCTTGGCCTTAGCGGTCAGTTCAATCTTTTCATTCACACATCGTGAATAGAGACAGGCTTCGGCTAATTCATAAAAGTTATTCGACGTCATGGAAAAAGGAGCTTAGTTGATTAAAAGCGGTGAAACCCGAAGCATCTATGGGTATTATCACTTTATTTGTCACTGCACACTATGCCGACTATGAACCATACGATCCAAGCGATTCACCATGTATCACTATTAGTTCACGATCTAGATCGGTCGAAGAATTTTTATCTCAATCTACTAGGTCTAGAACTGGATCTGAGTCGTCCTAATAAAGGGTTTGAGGGTGTATGGATCAATGTCGGACAACAACAGATTCACTTGATTGTTGAAAAAGAGGCGGGCTATCAGACGGTAGCTGAAGCTTACGGTGGTAGAACTCGCCATTTTGCTATGACGCTAAAGGGCCTAGATTCAGTCATAAAGGCCCTTGAACAGGCTGAAATTCAATATAGTGCCAGTCGGTCAGGTCGCCCTGTGGTGTTCTGTAGAGATCCTGATGGGAATGTACTTGAATTGATTGAGCAATCGGACTGATTAAAAGAACCAACCCGGATCGCCATCGAAAGAATACTTTTTAGCCTTGAAACGCATCAGAGTGGATTCTGCGACGTCGAGATCAAAATTGGCCCGATGAATCCAATCTTCGCCCCAATAAAAGTTGCAGCTGGTTTCAGCTCTAAGAAGTCGCCAGTTCGCTTCCTCCAATACTGCACGCTCCTGATCACCTAATTCTCGATCATCGGATTCAAGGACCGCTTGCCGAAGACTGGTGCTAACCTTTTCAAGACGGCTCAATGAGCTCTTTTGTGCCTCGGAGCCCACCCACTGGCTAAAGTCATGACCATCGTGCCACTCGGTATTCCAAGCGCCCGTGTTGATGGTAACTTCACCAAAGGTACCGAATGCATCAAGATAGTCATCAATGAATGTGGGTTTAATGGGACCATCAAGACGAGCTTCATCGAGTAAATTGTGATAAAAAGCGCCCCAGAAATTATGGTCATTATTGGTGTTGCGGAACCAAGCACCATTTTCTCCTTCACTGCAGGTCGTCACTAAAGGTTCAAAATCACAGGATTGAGTGCGTTGAGCGACCTCCTTCACGAACCAAGAGTAGTCCATACCTGATTTTTGGGCATCTGATAAAGAACGATCTCTAACAATAACGATCATCTCATCCTTTCCATAACGGGCTACATGGGGTCGGTAGAGACGCTCTTGTTCTGTCATCGATGTGACGGGTACCACATGTTCACTGTCAACAAGTACAAAACGGTAGCCTGCATTTTTGAGAATGGGGATCAACTCCATAGAAAAAGCCAATTCAGGTGGCCAGAACCCCGAGAAAGTTTCGCGCCAAAAAAGGTGTTTGGCGATGCCTTGCCAGCGGGAGAGATGCTCGGTTCTGTCATTTGCAGGAATGATGGGTAGTACCGGATGGTAGTAGCCGGTACCTAATATATTGATGATCGCTTGATTCTGGTAGTGCCAGAGCATAGACCCGCAATCGACAACCCCATACACATTCTTTTGGAAGTCAGGGCTGGTCAAGGTCTCAAGGAGTGTGCCTGAAAAGGAAATGTGAACCCGGGCAACGTCTTCATACTCCCAAAGTATGCGCGGAATTCGATCGTAGGCATACATAATGTCCCGCGCTTCCCAAGGCTTCTCAGTGAGGAGCTTTTCGAGGTTTCCTGGTGGTTGGTGTAGACTCAATACCAATGCGTGGTGTATGACGGACATAAGTTCGCGCGTTCCTTAGAAGAATAGCAAATTGAAGGCCAGAGAGAACAAGGATTCCGACCTTGATAGCGCCTTAATCGTTCTTAGGTATTATGGACTGGAACGCTCTGAAGTGGGGCATGAAAACCATGTGGATTTAGTGGTTGTGCGTGTAATGAACTCTTAACTGATTAGAAATACTGGATCGAATTCACGCCTGAAATAGCTCTTTATCCATGAGTTTTATTTGGTCCCTTATTCGAGCGGCTTCCTCAAACTCCAGATCGCGTGCAGCCGCATACATGCGATCCTCTAATTTCTTAATCAATTTAGCGACTTCTTGCGGTTTTAGATTTTGGTACTCAATCGACTCATATTCTTTGGTTTTCCGTGAGGTGCGTGAACTGGTTTGCGATCCGGGTAAAGGCACTTCCAAAATATCTGTAATCGATTTGATGATTCCCTTTGGCGTTTGCCCCATCAGCGTGTTGTAAGCCACTTGCTTTTCTCTACGACGATCAGTTTCGGAAATGGCGCGCTCCATTGATCCTGTCATGCGATCCGCATAGAGAATGGCTTTACCATGAAGATTACGAGCCGCACGGCCAATCGTCTGGATGAGTGATGACGTTGAGCGAAGAAACCCTTCTTTATCGGCATCAAGAATCGCCACCAGCGATACTTCAGGGATATCGAGGCCCTCCCTCAAGAGGTTGATGCCCACAACAACATCGGATTTCCCAAGCCTAAGATCTCGAATAATCTCCATCCGTTCCACGGTATCTACATCGGAATGAAGGTAGCGAACTTTGATGTCGTGGTCATACAGATATTCGGTCAGATCCTCTGACATTTTCTTCGTTAAGGTGGTGACCAGCACGCGCTCATTTTTCCGAACCCTATCTGTAATTTCAGATAATAAGTCCTCAACCTGATAGGTAGCCGGTCGTATTTCAACGATAGGATCGATAAGCCCTGTAGGTCTTACTACCTGTTCGACGATTTGTCCTGAATGCTCGTATTCGTAAGGGCCCGGTGTTGCAGAGATATAGATCCTTTGTGGCGAACGCTGCTCGAACTCTTGGAATTGCAAAGGCCGATTATCCAATGCTGAGGGCAGTCGGAATCCATAATTGACCAGAGTCTCCTTACGTGATCGGTCGCCTCGGAACATGGCGCCTACCTGGGGGATAGTGACGTGACTTTCATCCACCACCAACAGCGCATCCAAGGGTAGATAGTCGAATAAGGTCGGAGGCGCTTCACCGGGGGCGCGCCCTGAAAGATAACGTGAGTAGTTTTCGATGCCTGAGCAGTAGCCCATTTCTAACATCAATTCCATATCGAATTGCGTCCGCTGTTCGAGTCTCTGTGCTTCCACTAACTTGTTTTGGTGACGCAGTTCTTCAAGACGGAGCTTAAGATCGATCTTAATGGCTTCGACGGAGTCTAATATCTTATCCCTCGGTGTTACGTAATGTGACTTCGGGTATACCGTATATCGCGCAATCCGGGAAAGAATTTCACCCGTTAGCGGATCAAATAAAGACAGTCGTTCGATTTCATCATCGAATAATTCAACGCGAAGTGCTTCTTTCTCTGATTCAGCAGGATAGATATCAATGACCTCGCCTCTGACTCGGTAGGTTGCGCGTCGAAGTTCTGTGTCATTGCGGGTGTACTGGAGTTCTGTGAGCCGCTTGAGCAGCGTCCTCTGGTTTTGCATGTCACCACGAACCAAATGAAGAACCATGCTGAAGTAGGAAGCAGGCTCACCTAACCCATAGATACACGAAACCGTAGCAACGATAATCGTATCGTGACGCTCAATGAGTGCTTTAGTCGCCGAAAGACGCATTTGTTCGATATGCTCATTGAGTGAAGCATCTTTCTGAATATAGGTATCAGATGAAGGGACATAGGCTTCCGGTTGATAGTAATCGTAGTAGGACACGAAATACTCAACGGCATTATCAGGAAAGAACTCTTTCATCTCACCATAAAGCTGAGCCGCTAGTGTTTTATTTGGCGCCAGTATTAGGGTTGGACGCTGAAGTTCCTGAATCACATTGGCCACAGTGAATGTTTTACCCGAGCCCGTGACCCCTAACAGGGTTTGGTGAACCAGCCCATCGGATAGGCCCTCGAGTAAAGAAGCAATGGCAGCCGGCTGATCACCAGCCGGCTGGTATATACTGTGTAGTTTGAATCTTTTTCCTTTGGTGGGATTTTGAGGCAGGCTCTCATCTAGTATCATCTTCTGTGGCATAAACTCAGACTCACCTGCAGACTTATTACAAGCTTAAGACATGAATAAAACTCTTTCCGACCGTGTCAGATCCATCAAACCATCTCCTACCCTAGCTGTTACAGCCAGAGCGGCTGCGATGCGGGCCGCTGGAAAAGATATCGTTGGCCTTGGCGCTGGCGAACCGGACTTTGATACCCCTGAGCATATCAAACAGGCCGCTATCAAGGCGATTGAAAGCGGATTCACTAAGTATACGGCGGTTGATGGCACTGCGGGCCTTAAAAAGGCAATCGTAGCTAAGTTTAAACGCGAGAATGGTTTTGACTACGCGGCCAATCAAGTATTAGTGTCCTGTGGTGGGAAGCAAAGTTTCTATAATTTGGCACAAGCCTTTCTGAATCCGGGCGATGAGGTCATCATTCCAGCACCCTACTGGGTGTCTTATCCTGATATGGTGCTATTAGCCGGTGCAGTACCGGTGATTATCGATGCGCCTCAGTCTCAGAGCTTTAAGATATCACCCGATCAACTTAAGAAAGCCATTACCGCTAAAACACGGCTTTTCGTGATCAACAGCCCTTCCAATCCGACGGGTATGGCTTATAGCCGTTCTGAATTAGAAGCTTTGGGTGCCGTACTGCGTGAATATCCCAATATCCTAATTGCAACCGATGACATGTATGAGCACATTCTCTGGAAATCCGGAGAATTCGTGAATATTCTAAATGCCTGTCCTGACCTTTATGAACAAACCATCGTATTGAATGGTGTTTCAAAGGCCTATTCAATGACGGGATGGCGAATTGGTTATGCTGCAGGGCCACATTGGCTGATTGAAGCAATGACCAATATCCAGTCTCAGAGTACCTCTAATCCAACGTCGATTTCCCAGGTGGCTGCAGAAGTGGCGCTCAATGGGGATCAGGGATTCATTCAAGACATGCTGCAAGCCTTTAAATTAAGGCATGACTATGTGGTGGAGGCCTTAAACCAGATACCCGATGTCGAATGTCTTGAAACAGATGGTACCTTCTATGTACTACCCAACGTATCGAAAGTTATTGAACGTCTAGACGGCATTACAAATGATCTTGGTCTATCGGAATACCTGATTGAACAGGGCGGGGTTGCGGTAGTACCCGGATCTGCCTTCGGTGCTCCAGGTCACATAAGACTCTCTATTGCGACCAGTATGGCCAACCTTGAAAAGGCTATGGAGCGTTTAACTTCGGCCTTACGATAAAGGCCGATGGTGAGCCAAGAAGGTTCAACCGTTCGAACCCTCTTGGCTTAGCAGCTAATCCAGTTTTAATGTCTTCAGATATTTTGTGATGGCACTTCCAAGTTCTGCGTGCTTTAGTCCTTGCTCTATGGTGGCCATGAGGAAACCAAGTTTTGATCCACAGTCGTAGCGCTTACCTTCAAACTCATACGACAAAACAGGTTGATCATTGAGTAGCATAGCTATGGCATCAGTTAACTGAATTTCACCACCTGCACCGCGTGTCACAGTATCCAGTTTTTTGAAGATTTCAGGCGTGAGGATATAGCGGCCTACCACAGCTTGATTGGATGGTGCATGCTCAGGCTTGGGTTTTTCTACAATGCTTTCCAGCTTGCCGAGCCCTTCACGTATCGTTTCAGCTTTAACAATACCGTAGCTTTGTGTTTCTGATGGGTGAACACGTTCTGTACCCAGGATCGAGCAGTTCCATTCATTGAAGACCTCGACCATTTGCGACAAGCATCCACGCGTTCCATCATCAATCATATCGTCAGCGAGAATGACAGCAAAAGGCTCATTACCAATGACAGCAGCAGCACAGTTGACCGCATGACCAAGCCCTAACGCCTCTGCTTGTCGGATGAATACACAAGTTACATGGCTTGGAATCATGGCCCTAAGCCCTGCTAGCACCTCGGTCTTGCCACGAGTCTCTAACTCATTCTCAAGCTCATAAGCTTTGTCAAAGTGATCTTCAATCGTGCGTTTAGTGCGGCTGGTTACGAAAATTAAGGTGTCCACCCCCGCGGCAATGGCCTCTTCAACAGCAAACTGAATTAAGGGTTTATCAACTATGGGTAACATTTCTTTAGGGGTTACTTTCGTTGCTGGTAAGAAACGCGTTCCTAATCCAGCTACGGGAAAGACGGCTTTTTTGATGCTCTTTTTCATGTTGTTTACGATGGTGAAAGTAGGCTCGCTAAATATAATTATTTTGAGTTAGGTAGTCCATGATAATCAGGGCGCAGTCATCAAGGCTTGCTGTACCGGTAGGTACAGTAATTTCAGGATCGGTTGGGATTTCATAAGGGGAGGAAACACCCGTAAAGTCGCTTATCTTCCCTGCTCTAGCGCGACTATAAAGACCCTTAACGTCTCGGTCTTCGCAAATCTCTATTTCGGCGTCACAGAAAACCTCAATGAAATCGCCAGACTTAAATAGATTACGCGCGAGATCACGATCTTTTTGATAGGGCGAAATAAAGGCCGTCAGAACAATAACGCCTGCATCTACGACGAGCTTGCACATTTCGCTGATGCGTCTGATGTTCTCTTGTCGATCTGCTGGAGAAAACCCTAAATCACTGCAAAGGCCATGACGTACGTTATCGCCGTCAAAAACATAGGTATCGCATGAGCGCTCAAACAATAGCTGCTCGACACGGTGTGCTAGTGTTGATTTTCCAGCGCCTGACAGCCCAGTAAACCAAAGCACCATACTCTTATGGCCATTTTTAGCTTCACGCATCTCTCGTGAGACCGTGCTTCTATGCCATGTGAGATTCATATCCATAATGATGCAATCCAGTATACCAATGAACAAAGGGGTAAGAATGTAAGCTTTAATTGAGCTCCGTCGGATCAGGTAGGGATTATTGAGCCCCAATATCGACACGATGGGCAGCACCAGTGCAGCTCATGCCCAGAAAAACCACATTCTACACAATGGAAATGAGTTGTTCCTGCAATCAGCGTTGATAAGATCGTACTTAGCTTCTGGATGCGGTCTGAAACGAGGGTGCGATCTTCAACCAATAGCTCAAGCGCACAACTAACTGTTAGGGGTTCAGGTCGTTCTTCAAGAACAGGCAAAAGATAGTCAATGGCAGCCGAGGTACCCTTCGTTTTGAGAATACGCTCTGCAACTTCTACAGCAGCGGCCACAATGCCGAAATCTTGGTAAAGGTGATCGAGATACTCAACGGCTTCATGCTCACTACCCTGACGCTCCCAACAGTTTTTAAGATGGGGGATCACTACAGGTAAATACAAAGGGTTTTGAGTTTCAACGTATTTGAAGGAATCAATTGCCTGACGGTATTCCGTATTGCCGAACTCGAGTTTACCTTTAGCAATGCTCGCACGAACACAATATGGATCAGTAGCAAGTGCATGACTCAAAAGATCTCGAGCATCACGTAACCTGTGTTCGTTCATGGCTTCTTCAGCAAGCTCACATAGAAATTGTGCTCGCGTTTCTCCATGCGCCGGTTTTGCTTTGGAGGCTAATTCATCCACACACTGGATCGCCTTCTTCCAATCACGTTCTGACTCAAAGATCAGCAGTAATTGCTGCAAGGCTTTGGTTCCGTGCTCAGGATCCAGGCGCAGTGATGTAAAAAAATGTTCTGCACGATCAAAGAGCCCCGCACCCATATAATCTTTACCCAATTCAAAGCTGGCTTTAGCGCGATGCTTCGGTGAAAGATCAGTAAGGAGCATCAGGCGCTCATGAATTTCAATGGCTTTTTCCACTTCACCTCTGCGGCGGAAAAGGTTACCTAGTGCAATGTGTGTTTCAAGTGGCTCTTGGTCATGTTCAAGGATTTTCTCAACAGCTGCTAGGGCCTTATCTGTTTTTTCATCTAGAAGATAATTAAGACCGTGACGATAAGCCTGAGCAAGAGGACCTGTTTGAATTGAGAGGAACTTTTTGGAGTAATGAGCGCGTGCAGCAATCCAGCCTGAAAGGGCTGCTAGGGGTAGAAGAAGTACAACCAGTTCATACATTTCCATATAGAAAACCGGGTGTATTCAAGGGGTTATAGGTCCTAATATGATTCGACATAGACATGCATTAAGGACAGTCTAATCCGAGTCCCTCTTTCTGAAAAGTCCATTTAGACTCCACCTGATTTGCAGGTTGAAAGATTAGGTGCTGAGACGAAGATTTTTGGTTTCCGATCCCACCAATACAGCTTATTTTTTAAGCGTTATTTTGGCTCTTGATTCGTTCACCATCTCCCTAAGCTCTTTTCCAGGCTTGAAGTGGGGCACATGCTTCGATTCGAGTTCAACCGTCGTGCCTGTCTTAGGGTTTCTTCCGACTCTGGGTGGACGATAACGTAATGAGAAACTACCAAATCCTCTTATTTCGATACGATCACCTGAGGATAAAGACTCAGACATCTGATCGATAATGGTTTTGGTGGCTTGGTCCACGTCCTTCAACTGAAGGTGAGGAAACTTTTGTGCAATTAAATTGATGAGATCTGACTTTGTCACGGGATTTTCCAGAGAACAAGGGAGACCCTAAGGCCTCCCCTGCATCACAAGTTTACTTGTTTTCCATCTGCTCTTTGAAGATATCACCCAAGGTTGGCATCGCTGAAGATGCAGCCTGAGTATATCCCTTCATTGCAGCGGCTTCATCTTCCTGATCCTTCGCTTTGATGGATAGGTTAACAACCTTGCTCTTCTTGTCGATGCCCATGAACTTGGCTTCGACCTCATCTCCCACATTAAAATGCATACGTGCATCTTCAACGCGTTCACGTGAGATTTCAGAGGCTCTAAGGTAACCTTCTACGCCATCAGCGAGAACAATCACTGCGCCCTTTGCATCGACTTCCTTAACCGTGCCGTTCACGAGGTCGCCCTTTTCACGTGCACCCATGAAGTTCTGGAACGGATCCTGTTCCAATTGCTTGATACCCAGTGAAATGCGTTCACGTTCTGGGTCAATCGCCAGGATGACGGTTTCAACTTCGTCACCTTTTTTGAAGTTACGAATGGCATCTTCGCCGGTTTCGTTCCAAGAAATATCAGACAAATGCACAAGACCATCAATGCTGCCATCTAAACCGATGAAAATACCGAAGTCAGTGATTGACTTGATGCTGCCAGAAATGCGGTCACCCTTGTTATGCGTTCCTGCGAACTCTTCCCATGGGTTAGCGCGGCATTGTTTCATGCCGAGTGAAATACGACGACGTTCTTCGTCGATATCCAAAACCATCACCTCAACTTCTTCGCCAAGTTGAACCAGACGGGATGGGTTGATGTTCTTGTTGGTCCAATCCATTTCAGATACGTGGACCAGGCCTTCAACGCCTTCTTCAAGCTCAACGAAGCAGCCGTAATCCGTCAGATTGCTGACCTTACCGAACATACGGGTACTCGTTGGGTAGCGACGAGCGATATTGAGCCATGGATCTTCGCCAAGCTGCTTGAGGCCCAAAGAAACACGGTTCTTCTCTTGATCGTACTTAAGAACCTTTACTTGGATTTCCTGGCCAATTTCAACAGCTTCAGACGGATGACGAACACGCTTCCAAGCCATATCGGTGATGTGAAGTAGTCCATCTACACCACCGAGGTCGATAAATGCACCGTAATCGGTAAGGTTCTTGACCACGCCTGTGACGATGGCGCCTTCCTTGAGATTCTCGAGCAGCGCTTCTTTTTCTGCGCTGAACTCAGATTCAACAACAGCACGACGAGACAACACGACGTTGTTACGCTTCTGATCGATTTTGATGACTTTGAACTCGAGGTCGCGGCCTTCGAGGTATGCGGTATCACGAACCGGACGGACATCAACGAGTGAACCTGGTAGGAATGCGCGTAGCGCTCCAATTGCAACGGTAAATCCGCCACGTACCTTACCAGTCATACGACCAATAACGGTTTCATTCTTCTCGTGAGCCTCTTCAAGGTCAAGCCATGCTTTAAGACGCTTCGCTTTGTCTCTTGAGAGTAGGGTTGCACCTAGACCGTCTTCAAGCAATTCCAGTGTACACTCAACGGTGTCACCGATCGCGACTTCGATCTGACCTTCTGCATCCAGGAACTGCCATTTAGGAACAACACCTTCAGATTTAAGACCAGCGTTGATAACGACGACATCGGGTCCGATATCAACAACGGTACCACGGATGATGCTGCCTGGACGCATTTCTGCTTTGGCCAAGCTCTCTTCAAATAATTCAGCAAAGCTCTCGCTCATAAATTCACTTCTGTATCAAACGATCCGAGAATCGAATGGGGGTTAGGTTAAAAAATGCCGGAAACAACCGACTCCATCTGACATAAGCACATCATCCTATTTAGCTTGGACCAGTGAAAGAACCTGTTGGATTACACTGGGAGCATCCAAATGAGATGAATCAATATAGAGAGCACCTTCCGCCTGTATAAGGGGCGCTTCTGTTCGTTCCCGATCTCGTCGGTCGCGCTCTTCAATCTCTTTTGTCAAGCCCTCAAGGGTAACATGGTTGCCTTTATCACTCAACTGTTTGAATCGCCGTTGTGCTCTAACTTCTGCGCTGGCTGTGAGGAAGACTTTGAATTTTGCTTCTTTGAAAACGACCGTACCCATATCGCGACCATCGGCCACAAGTCCTGGGCCCCGTCGATAGGCGCGTTGTTTTTCGAATAGTACCGTTCTGACTTCGGGATAGGCGGCAACTTTAGAAGCGGTATTTCCACTGAGTTCAGAAGCGATATCATTCGAAATATCGAGGTTATTTAACAGAACCTTAGGTGGATCATCTGCGGTGAAGTGGAGATCCATGGTCTTAGCGATCTGCACTATCGAAGGTATATCATCCAGCGAGACACCTGCATTCAATACCGCTATGCCCAAAGAGCGGTAGATGGCTCCGCTATCGAGAAAGTGCCATCCTAGAGCCCTTGCTACAGCACGACTTACGGTGCCCTTTCCTGAGCCGCTAGGTCCATCGATCGTTAAAACCGGGATCAGATCACTCATGAGGATTGAACATTGATCGGTAATCCAAGCTTTCCAGCCAGAGATACGAAGGTTGGGAATGAGGTGTTCACATTCGCGCAATCTTCGATAATGATATCGGCGGTGGCTCGCAGTGAGGCGATGGAGAAAGCCATAGCAATACGGTGATCGCCGTGAGATTCTAAGCGCCCTCCTCCTATAACACCGCCTTTGACGATCATGCCATCCGGCGTAGGTCGTGCATCAATGCCCAAGGTCAAAAGACCATCAGCCATAACTTGAATGCGGTCACTTTCCTTTACACGTAATTCTTCGGCCCCCGTTAGGATGGTTTCACCTTCGGCGCACGCTGCAGCAACGAACAAAACGGGAAATTCATCGATAGCCAAAGGTACGAGCTCTTCGGGGATCTTAATGCCTTTCAAATGGCTTGATCGTATTCTAATATCGGCTACCTGTTCACCACCCGCCTCTCTAGGATTTATCACTTCAATAAGGGCGCCCATCAATTTAAGAATATCGATGACACCCGTACGGGTCGGATTTATGCCTACATGTTGAAGCGTGACATCCGCATTGTTTGCAATGGAAGCACCCACCATAAAGAAAGCCGCAGATGAGATATCGCTGGGTACATCGATATCACAGGCGGTCAACTTGCCACCTGATGAGACCGTCACTTTGGCGCCATCTCGCTTTACTTCATAACCGAAGCCCGAAAGCATCCGCTCAGTATGGTCACGTGTTGGTGCAGGCTCAAAGACTGAAGTGCTGCCTTCTGCGTAAAGACCTGCCAATAATAAACAGGATTTGACCTGGGCACTGGCCACAGGCATATCGTAATGAATACCTTTCAAAAAACGCCCACCCTTTATTTCAAGAGGAGATGTGCCCTTATCCGTCGTATTGATCACAGCACCCATCGTTCTGAGGGGATCGGTGACCCGCTTCATCGGTCGACGGGAAAGCGATGGATCTCCGGTTAAAACGCTATCGAAGCTTTGACCTGCCAGTAGGCCTGATAAAAGTCGCATTGACGTGCCTGAATTGCCGAGATATAGCGGCTCTTTAGGTGCCTTCAGGCCGTGAAGACCTACGCCATGGATCGTAACTTTACCGTCATTAGGCCCCTCAATCTGGACGCCCATTGCCTGAAAGGCTTTCATAGTGGACAAACAATCCTCAGCGTCTAGGAAACCACTCACGTGGGTTGTTCCTTCAGCAATGGAACCCAACATAATGGAGCGATGAGAGACTGATTTATCGCCGGGTACGCGGGCTTCACCCTTAAGCATACCGCCTGGTTGAACCCGAAATGTGATGGATTGATTATGCATGGTTATGTTTACTTTTCTGATTGATCTAAATAACGTTGGCGTGCATGACGCGCATCTAGGAATAAATGATAAAGCTCAGTCTTTTGTGACGACTCCATCCATAGAGCCGTTTGCTCTAGGGCTGATGCATACTCCCGCAGCAAAGGCACAATTTCAGATTGGTTGGCTACACAAATATCGCTCCACATGGTTGGGTCACTCGATGCGATGCGTGTAAAGTCTCGAAATCCACCGGCAGCATATTTGAATATGTGTCGTTTTTCGTCTTTCTTACCCAGCATGGCTGTCAGCACGAACGCTAGTACATGAGGTAGATGGCTGGTCGCTGCTAAAACTTCGTCATGGTGTTGTGGCTCCATGGTGGAAACGAGGCCGCCGAGGCACTGCCATAAGCGAATAACCTCTGTCAGTGCCGCCTCATCCGTCTCTATGGTTGGAGTCAGAATGATTCGTTTATTCTGAAATAAATCCTCCTTAGCGGCGATAGCGCCCGAGCGTTCAAGTCCTGCTATGGGATGTCCTGGAACAAAATTTGGGGGTATGAAACCGAATACACGAATCAGTGCCGCAATCACATCTGATTTACTGCTGCCTACATCGGTATAGACACATTGGTGTGACCAGTGCGCTTTCAACGTTAGGAGCACGGATTCAAGGGAACCAACCGGTACAGAAAAAACAACAAGATCAGCAGACTGGCACGCGTCTACAATCGATAGAGCAATTTCATCAATGACGCCGAGAGTGAGCGCTTCATTTAAGTTTTCGGGATTTGCATCAAAACCTATGATGGTACTGGCATACTGGCTTTTCTTAGCTCCAAGCGCTACTGACCCACCGATTAAACCAACGCCAAGGACGGTCAGTCTCTCAATCATAGCCCCAACACGCGATCGAGAGCTTGAATGAAGACCCGGTTCTGATCCTGGTTCCCTACGGTAACACGGAGATGATTTGGAAGACCGTAATTGGCAATGGGACGCACAATAACGCCTTCATGAAGAAGCGCCTCATAAACGGATGTGGCCAGCCTTCCTACATCGAAAGTGATGAAATTGCCCACACTCGGAATGTACTCTAGACCTCTTTGACGAAAGGCCTGTTCGAGTTGTTTCAACCCTTGATTGTTGATGGCAATCGAAAGTTCGAGATAATTTCGATCTGAGAGTGCGGCTCTAGCGGCGTCTTGAGCTAATGAACTTGTGTTAAAAGGTTGTCGAACACGATTTAGCAGATCTGCGATTTCAGGTGAGGAGACGGCATACCCAACTCTTAAAGCCGCCAAACCATAGGCCTTTGAAAAGGTCCTAGTAACGATCAGATTCGGTAACTCGTTCAACCACTCAACTGCATTCGAATAATCATCGTTATCGACGTATTCGAAATAGGCTTCATCTATGACGGCAAGGCAATGATCAGGTAGGTTAAGAAGGAAGCGATACAGACTCTCTCGGCCTAAAAACGTCCCGGTTGGATTATTCGGGTTTGCAATGAACACGATCTTAGTATTAGGCGTGATTCTTTGCTGAAATGCGTCTAAATTGTGGCCGTATTTAGGGCCTTGGCTACCATCGTGACACGGTGCGACGACACCCTTGGCCCCGGAAGCCTGGGTTACAATCGGATATACAGCGAAAGCATGCTCAGAAAATAGGGCTTCAGATGAGTCGGAAAGAAAGGTCCTTGCCACCATCTCCAATACATCATTAGAACCATTACCCAGAGTGATTTGGTTGGGCGAGACATTTAAATGGTTTGCAAGCGCCTGGCGCAGCGCAAATGCGCTGCCATCTGGATAGAGATGAAGATCTTTGAGACCCGCTACTATAGCCTCAAGAGCCTTAGGGCTTGGGCCCAGGGGGTTCTCATTAGACGCTAACTTAACGATATTGGTTATACCGAGTTCTCGTTCCAGTTCGCTGATGGGTTTCCCTGGTTGGTAGGGTGTTAGGGCCTTTACGCCGGGTAAGGCGAGATCAATCGGTTTCATGAGATTTCTGATTTAAATTCTAAACAAGCGCTTTTGGATACGACCCTAATACTTTAACCATGGTGACATTAGGCTCTAATTCAGAAAGAGCCTGAGCTAAGGACTCATTTTGGAAATGACCTTCAGCATCAATGAAGAATACATAATCCCAGGCCTGACGTCTTGACGGGCGTGATTCAATTTTGCTTAGACTGATTCTGTGACGAGCAAAAGGCTCTAAAACACCATAAAGTGCTCCAGGATCATTTTTCATGGTCATCATGAGAGACGTTTTGTCGTTGCCCGTAACACCTACGCCTGAACGTCCGACGACCAAGAATCGGGTCGTATTATTGGCCTCATCCTCGATATTGTGATCGATGATGGTCAGTCCATAGAGTTCTGAAGCGGTACCGGGGGCAATCGCTGCAGCATGATCCATCGTGACCACTAGCTTGGCCGCTTCTGAATTACTGCTGACCGCAATGCGTTCAGCATTCGGGAGGTGGTGGTCTAACCAATTCCGACATTGCCCAAGCGATTGTTGATGTGAAAATACTTTCCTGATTTCACCGCGCTTGGATGCTTTGGACATCAGGTTGTGATGAATCCGTAGACTGATTTCACCCGCGATTTGAAGTGAAGTATGCTGAAGGCTATCGAGTGTGTGTGTAATGACACCTTCCGTTGAGTTTTCAACGGGAACAACGCCATATTGGCAGGCGCCACTTTCTACGGTTCGAAAGATCTCATCAATGCTGGCGAGGGGGGTTCCATTGATTGCGTGGCCAAAGTGCTTAAAAGCAGCCTGCTGTGTGAACGTCCCTTCAGGCCCCAGATAGGCAACCGTCAGGGGTTTTTCTAATGCGAGACATTCGGACATCAATTCACGATAAAAACGGGCAATCGCTTTCCGTGATAAAGGACCTTGATTGTTATCCATCATTCGCCGCATCACTTCGACTTCACGTTCAGGCCGGTGAAAGCAATCAACTTCGCCGGCAGCCATTTTGATTTCAGCTACCTTTTGGGCGCACGCCGCACGGCGATTGATTAACTCTAGTAAACGATCATCGATACTGTCAATTTCACGACGGATGTCTAGCAATTGCTCGACGTCATTCGTATAGTTAGAAAGCTGTGTCATAGCGATACGTTAGATGGTGCGAGCAGACAGGATACCTTTAATGGACTTGATCTGCAGTAAGGTAGCCTCTGGAATTTCGGCCTCTACATCGATGAGTGTATAGGCTAGATCACCTTTTGATTTGTTTACTAGGTTCAGAATATTGAGTTTTGCATCAGCGATTGCACAGGAGATTTGTCCGACCATATTAGGCACATTCTGATTCACGACCGATACGCGATAGCCCGCACGCTCAGGCATTACAACGTCAGGTAGGTTCACAGCGTTTTTGATGATGCCATGTTCAAGATAGTCCCTGATTTGATCCGCGACCATAATGGCGCAATTATCTTCAGCCTCTTGAGTGGAAGCCCCTAAGTGAGGCAGCGTTGTTATGTTCGGATGATGCATTAATGCTTTTGAGGGGAAATCACATATGTACTGACCTAAGTACCCTTGATCTAGACTTTGCACAACGGCCTGTTCATCCACTACCTGGTCTCTTGAGAAATTCAACAAAACGGCACCGTGCTTAACAAGAGCTAAACGGCTTGTATTGATCACATGCTGAGTATGTTCATTTAAAGGCACGTGGAGACTGATGTAATCAGCACGTGATATAAGGTCATCAATGTTTGCGGCTCGGGAAATCTTGGACGACAACTGCCAGGCATGCTCGATGGTGAGCATCGGATCATAGCCGATCACATTCATGCCTAGTTCGAAGGCAGCGTTCGCAACCTTAACTCCAATAGCACCCAGCCCCAAAACTGCAAGGGTTTTGCCCATGAGTTCGGAGCCGGCAAACTGTCCCTTGCCTTGCTCGATTAGCGCACTCAGGTTCTGATCATCGGCATTTAGATTTTGTGTATAGCGCCAAGCAGAACAAATATGCCTTGAAGCCAGCAGCATTCCGGCGAGCGTTAGTTCTTTAACAGCATTAGCATTTGCGCCCGGTGCATTGAATACAGGGATGCCTCTGTTCGAGTAATCCGTAATGGGTATGTTATTTGTGCCAGCCCCTGCCCTTCCAATAGCTTTAACGCTGTCTGGAATGGGGACGCCGTGTAAATTATAAGAGCGGAGAATGATAGCATCCGGATTTTGTATCTCGGAGGCTATTTCGTATCGATCACGTGGGAAACGTTCAAGCCCAACAGGCGCTATCGAATTGTAGGTTAGGACCTTATACATTCACTAGCCGTGTGCTTTCGCAAAATCTTGCATATAGTGAATCAAAGCATCCACACCTGATTCAGGCATCGCGTTATAGATGCTTGCCCTAAAACCTCCAACAGAACGATGGCCTTCAAGATTCACTAAGCCAGCTAGTTTAGCCCCCTCAATGAAATGAGTCTCTAAGGTTTGCTCATGGAAACGGAAAGGGACATTCATGCGTGATCGATAACGTGGATCAACCGGGTTTGAATAAAAGTCCGATTCGTCAATGGCACGATAAAGTTTATTCGCCTTTCGTATATTGATGGCTTCGATAGCTTCAATACCGCCTTGGGCTTTGACCCATTTCAGAACTAGACCTAATAGATACCAATTGTAGGTGGGCGGTGTATTCAGCATGGAACCGTTATCCGCCTGAATCTTGTAATCAAGTATGGGTGGCGTTCTTTCGTGGGCGTGTCCAATTAAATCGTCCCTAACAATCACGATTGTGATACCGGATGGCCCCATATTCTTTTGAGCACCCGCATAAATGAGTCCAAACTTTTCAACATCAATCGGTCTTGAAAGGATGTTCGAAGACATGTCAGAAATCAATGGGATCTTGAACAAATCAGGCGTTTTTTGAAACTCCACACCACCGATGGTTTCATTCGATGTGTAGTGAAGATAAGCCGAGTTCGGATCAACATCCCATGAAGTCAGATCAGGAATGGTTGTGAAGTTATCTTTTTGTGCGCTGGCAGACTCTTGAACTTTGGCAAAGCGCTTGGCTTCTCCCAGTGCTTTCTGCGACCAAATCCCGGTGTTGACATACGAGCATAGGGTTTTATTACCCAGAAGGTTCATCGGTATGGCTGAAAACTGACCCGTAGCACCGCCTTGAAGGAAAAGAACTTTGTAATGAGTAGGAATGGCGAGTAATTCCCGCAAATCCGCTTCAGCTTCTTCAGCCACACTCAAGTAGTCGTGGCTTCGATGGCTCATCTCCATGATGGACATGCCTGTATTTCGCCACTCACATATCTCATCACGTGCCTGTTCGAGCACCGAGATAGGGAATGTTGAAGGTCCCGCGCTGAAATTAAAGACCCGCGTCATACCTCGGTACCTTCTGCAGAGGCTTCGTCTAGACCCTCTTCGTCGAAATCATCTCCTTCACCTTCTAGCATCGGAATTCGGTCCACGCCGACGACTTTTTCGCCTTCACTCAGTCGGATCACCATCACACCTTGAGTATTACGTCCAAGTTCACGAATTTCTTCGACACGAGTGCGAACCAGTGTGCCGCCATCGGAAATGATCATGAGTTCATCGTTATCGCTGACCAATACAGCACCCACGACTGAGCCATTACGGTCGCTGGTTTGAATGGCAATAACGCCTTGCCCGCCACGACGATGACGTGGGAAGTCGCTTAACGCTGTGCGTTTACCAAAACCATTTTCTGTAATGTTCAGAACAGACCCTTCGGTTCCGATGATGAGTGCAATAATCTCCTGACCATCCAATAAGGTCATGCCTCGAACACCGGTAGCGGCACGACCCATTACGCGTACATCGCTCTCGCTAAAGGTAACGCTCTTTCCTGCATTGCTGAACAGCATGACATTTTGTGCGCCGTCGGTAATGGCTGCGTTAACGAGTTTGTCATCTTCACGGAGATCTATCGCTATTTTTCCATTGGATCTGGGACGTTCAAATTCTTTAATAGCGACTTTCTTGACGATACCCGATGCAGTTGCCATGAAGATGTAGTGTCCTTCATCAAACTCTCTAACTGGGAGAATCGCATTGATGCTCTCACCAGCAGCCAGTGGCAGCAAATTGACGAATGGTTTACCACGAGCGGTTCTACTTGCGACTGGTAGTTCATAGACTTTGAGCCAATAAACTTTGCCCACACTTGAGAAACACAGGATCGTATCGTGCGTATTCGCCACGATTAACTTATCGATATAGTCTTCTTCCTTCATGGTAGTTGCCGTTTTTCCACGGCCGCCACGTCGCTGTGAACGATAACTGGTGAGTGGCTGTGCTTTCACATAGCCCTCATGTGAAACAGTGACCACCATATCTTCTTCTGGTATCAAATCAGCTCTCGATAGATCAAGATAATCGGTGATGATTCGAGTTCTACGGACATCACCAAATTGATCGCGAATGATGATCAATTCATCATGAATGACTTCCATCAAGCGGATATCACTTCTCAAGATTTCAAGTAACGCGTCGATTCGGACTAGGATCTCTTTGTATTCTGCAATGATCTTGTCTTGCTCGAGACCCGTTAGACGATGGAGACGGAGATCAAGAATGGCTTGGGCCTGTTCGATTGAGAGTAAATACCCCTGATCAGACAGACCGAATTCAACGCTCAGGTTCTCAGGTCTTGACCGAACAGAATCTTCTGCCCGTGCTAACAAATCAGAGACAACACCAGGCTTCCAGTGTCGATCTAACAAACGCTCTTTAGCAATTTGTGAGTTTGGTGATGCTTTAATGAGTTCAATGACTTCATCAATATTGGCAAGGGCAACAGCCAGACCTTCCAATATGTGTGCTCGTTCGCGTGCTTTGCGGAGATCGAATAAGGTTCTACGAGTGACCACTTCACGACGATGATCTATGAATGCAGCGATAATTTCCTTGAGGTTGAGGCATCTTGGACGGCCATCGATGAGCGCGACCATATTCATACCGAAGACACTCTGCATGGAGGTTTGTTGATAGAGGTTATTTAAAACGACCTCAGGCATTTCTCCACGTTTCAGTTCGATAACCATGCGCATGCCATCCTTGTCGGATTCATCGCGGAGACCCGAAATGCCTTCAAGCTTTGCTTCTTTAGCCAGTTCAGCGATTTTCTCCATCAACCGCGCCTTATTGACTTGATAAGGGAGTTCATTAACGATAATGGCCGAACGGCCGCTGGCATCTTCTTCGAACTCACACTTCGCGCGAAGGTAAATACGGCCACGCCCGGTATGATAAGCCTCACGTATGCCATTAGCGCCGTTAATGATACCCGCCGTTGGGAAATCAGGGCCTGGAATAAACGCCATCAACTCCTCAATAGAGGCCTCTGGATCTCTAATCAACAGCAGGCAGGCATCAATGACTTCGTTTAGGTTGTGGGGTGGGATATTGGTTGCCATACCCACAGCAATACCCGCTGATCCATTGATCAACAGATTCGGAACCTTGGTTGGAAGAACGGAGGGTTCCTTTTCCGACTCATCGTAGTTAGGTGTAAACGAAACCGTTTCTTTTTCTAGATCTGCCAGCAATTCATGAGCGATCTTTGACATGCGCACTTCGGTGTAACGCATGGCTGCCGGTGGATCACCATCGACAGATCCAAAGTTACCCTGGCCATCAACTAGCATGTATCGTAAAGAGAAGGGTTGGGCCATGCGTACGATCGTATCGTACACAGCGGAGTCACCGTGTGGGTGGTATTTACCGATGACGTCACCGACCACACGTGCAGATTTTTTATAGGGTTTATTCCAATCATTACCGAGTTCGTGCATCGCATATAGAACGCGCCGATGAACTGGTTTTAAGCCGTCACGTACATCTGGGAGTGCTCGACCTACGATTACGCTCATAGCGTAATCAAGATAGGACTGTTTCATCTCATCTTCGAGATTAACTGAGATGATCTCTTTAGCGAAGGAACTCATGCGTATGAAGAAACTCTTAAGTGGGGTGAGCGCTAAGAGAGTTACGAAGAACTTTCTATAGCGCTAAAATCAATCATTATACGCGCCAGTTCAAACTCGCTCCACCGAACCGTGAAATAAACCTGTTTGAATTGTTTGAACTGACGAAACAAACCCATGGCTACTGTGCATAAAACGCTTCTAGCCCACTTTACCCTTGAGATCTATAACTATGCGTGATGCCACACCGAAAACCATTTTCCTCAAGGATTATGAGCCACCATCATATCTAGTACATAGCATTGACCTATACATTGATCTCGATGACACCAAGACTTTGGTTACGGCGAAGCAAATTATTTCAAGGAATCCTGAAGTCACGGGTTCTTCGTCTGAATTTTTTTTGAACGGTGAGAATTTAGAGCTCGTTTCCATCAAGATTGAGGGTCAGCCCTTGAAAGCGTCCCAATACCATCTTAAAAGTGACGGGCTCACTTTATTGGACGTGCCGGGTAAGCGATTTCTTCTAGAGATTGTCACGCGGGTCAACCCTAAAGCAAATACAGCGCTCGAAGGTCTTTATCTATCGGATGGTATGTACTGTACGCAATGTGAAGCTCAAGGATTTCGTAAGATCACCTTCTTTCCTGATCGTCCTGATGTCATGGCTGTGTTTACGACCACCATTGTGGCTGATAAAGAACGCTATCCGGTTCTTCTTTCCAACGGTAATCCGGTTGAATCCGGTGATCTTTTGAATAATCGACACTGGATTAAATGGCACGATCCCTTTAAGAAGCCTTCCTATCTATTCGCATTAGTTGGCGGGAAGCTTGATTGTTTAGAAGATCGATTTACCACTGCCTCAGGTCGTCCTGTAACCCTAAGGATCTTCGTAGAACCCCAGGATCTTGATAAATGTCTTCATGCGATGGTTTCTCTAAAGAATTCCATGAAGTGGGACGAGCTCGAATACGGTCGCGAGTATGATCTCGATCTCTACATGATCGTCGCTGTAAGTCATTTCAATATGGGGGCCATGGAAAACAAGGGACTTAATATTTTTAATTCCAAATATGTACTGGCTCGTCCTGATACGGCCACAGATTCTGATTATGAGCATGTTGAAGGGGTGATAGCTCACGAGTATTTCCATAACTGGACCGGCAACCGAATCACCTGTCGTGATTGGTTTCAGTTAAGCCTAAAGGAAGGCTTCACGGTATTTCGGGATCAAGAATTTTCTGCTGATCGCAATTCAAGAGCTGTAAAGCGAATTGATGAAGTCAATATGTTAAGGACGCGTCAGTTCGCAGAGGATGCTGGACCCCTAGCGCATCCCGTCAGACCTGAGTCGTACATAGAGATCAATAACTTTTATACCTTAACTGTCTACGAAAAAGGCGCTGAGGTGGTACGAATGCTTCGGACACTTGTAGGTAAAGTGGCCTACAGAAAGGCAACAGACCTTTACTTCGAGCGCTTCGATGGTCAAGCGGTTACCTGTGAAGACTTTGTACGTTGTATGGAGGAGGCGAGCGGTCGAGATCTTGGGCAGTTCCGTAGATGGTACAGTCAAGCAGGCACTCCAGAGGTTATGGTTGAATATCTCTACGATGAAACCCAAAAAACGCTTGATATTATCGCAAGACAAACCTGCCCCCCAACTCCTGGACAACTCCAGAAAGCACCTCTTCACATCCCGATCGCCTTCGGACTCATAGGATCCAGTGGTGCCGATTTACCTTTGCAATTGGAAGGCGAGGATGAAGCGCATGTCGAAAAAACGCGTGTACTCGATTTGACGGAACAAGAGCAACGATTCCGTTTCATTCATCTTCATGAAATGCCCGTGATCTCTGCGCTTCGGGGCTTTTCAGCACCCATCAAGCTCGAAATTAAAAGGACCCGAAACGAATTAGCTTTTCTGTTTGCGCACGATTCAGATTCATTCAATCAATGGGATGCGGGCCAAAGATTATCAACGGACATTATTCTCGACCTCGTCGGCGAAATCCAGACTCATTCCTTGTTGACGCCCGTGTCGGAACATCTCTTTGTTGCCTTGAGACATTTGGTGGACCGTGTGTGGGATGACCTATCGTACTTCGCTCTCCTACTGACCTTGCCCTCAGAGGATTATGTTGCTTCTAGAATGAGCGAAGTTGACCCTATGGCCATCCATAAGGCCAGAAGGTATCTTCAGAAACAGATTGCACTTCAACTTAAAGACGAATTCCTCAATTTGTATCAGACCCATCACCAGGATGAATTTGATCGCTTCGATGCTAAAGCAGTCGGCAGACGTAGGCTCAAAAATGTATGCCTTGGTTATCTGTCAAGTTTGGATGACCCCGAAACCTGCGATCTAGCCGTTGAACAGTTCGAACAGTCAACAACCATGACAGACCGAATTGCGGCTTTGACGGTAATAGCTAATAGCACGCATCCGAAGAGATCATCTTGCCTCGATAGTTTTTATGAAATGTGGGAACACGATTCTCTGGTCGTTGGCAAATGGTTCACCATACAGGCTACTGCTTCATTGCCTGGTACTCTGGATGAAGTTAAGCGACTCATTAGACACCCTGCTTTTGATCTTAGAATGCCGAACCATGTACGCTCACTCATCGGGGCTTTTTCCCAATCCAATTCAGTCAATTTTCATCAGCAAGATGGATCAGGGTATCAATTTTTAGCGGATTATGTGATTGAGCTCAATGTCATAAATCCACAAATCGCTTCCAGAATGCTTACAGCACTGACGCCTTGGCGCCGATATGATGTTATGCGACAACAAATGATGAAGACTGAGCTGAATCGTATCGTTGATACGCCAAACCTATCACCCGATGTATACGAAGTAGCCAGCAAGGCATTGGCCTAGCAGGTTGTCGATTTGTTGTTGTCTATTTCTTCTAGGTTCTCTGTACCAAGGCTCCTGATTGGGCTCCTGTTGAGTTTATATACTGAGATGGCTTGGTCCATTACCCAGGCTAACATTTCCGTTCAGAGAAATCAGAACATTGAAATTCATTTGGGAGACGTGGTAACTGATGTCATTAAGATCCGTGCCAATTCAGAGGGTGAGCTCAGCTCCTTGGCGCTCCCTAAAGAGGGTCCTGTCAACGAATGGTTAATCATTCGCAAGCTTACCGCTTCGAAATATCAAGATGGTGCTTGGTGGGTACTTATCCTGACAATTGACTATCAGCTCTTCAAAGGCGTTACAGAGCCTGAAGAAATAATTATACCTGCGCTGAATGTAATGGCCGGAAGAGATGTTCACGATAGCTTAGCGGTACCGAATTGGCCTATTACACTCACGCCAATGATACCCTCTGAGTTTCCAACGGAAGATATCGAAATCAAAGAAGCCTTAGCGCCCTCTCCACTGCCCACAGATCTCTATGATCAACGTGCTTTCTATTTATGGTGTGGGCTATTAGGGATGTCATTTCTAGGAATGCTCTATAGCTATTTCATTCGACTGATGGCCCGCCCTTTTGGTCGGGCACTGAGTGATATTCAGCGTATTCTCCGAAAAGAAGCTGCTCCACTGTCTTTGGCAAAAGCCACGAAAAGGCTTCACAGAGCCTTCAATCAAACTTACGGTTTCGCTCTCTATCGTTCAGATTTATATCATTTCTTTGAAATGCATCCTAAGTATCGAGTGTTAGAAATCGAGATATTCCAATTCTTCGATGTATCCCATATTTTGTTTTTTAGTCCCTCAGGGTTAGAACGATTGCCAAGTAATCATCTTGAGCATCTGCTTGTTCTAGTGACCCATTGCGCCGAATTAGAAAAAAAAGAATCAAAAAAAGCATGAGTTTCCAGCACCCTCTCTTTTTGGTTTTAGTGTTGCTCCTGCCTATCTTTTGGTTTAAGCGAGGGCAGACATTGGTCCCCTATTCTTCCCTGTCACGCTTACCTGACGACACGTTATCGAGTGTGATCGATTATGGGGTGAAGTTGGTAGTTATAGCCTTAGCGACCTCATTGATTCTTACAAGTGCTTCACCTTACCTAAAAGAACAATGGGTTGAGCGAGAAGGAACAGGGGCGCATATCGTGCTGTTACTCGATCGGAGCAGTAGCATGAATGAAAATTTCACCGGGCGTCGCTTGGGTGCGAAATCAAGTGAATCTAAGAGTGCTATGGCTAGGAAGTTATTACATGAATTTGTTCAACGTCGAGAGCATGATTTATTTGCCATGGTGTCCTTTGCGGGAGCTCCCATTTACGTGCTGCCTTTGACAGAAGATCATGAAGCGGTTCTTTCAGCGATTGATGCGTCGGGTAGTCGAGGTCATGGTATTACCAATATGGCGCCAGGTTTAGCTATGGGACTCGATTTTTTTACGGGTAAACCATTCACAGGATCAAGGATCATTTTGCTGGTTTCTGATGGCGCAGCGAGAATCGATGAAGAAACTCGCGAAAAAATACGTCAATGGTTCCAAGAGACACGCGTTTCTTTGTATTGGATCTACCTACGGAATCCGACCAGTGCTCGCTTGTCTGAAAAACCGGACAATCCAAATGAGAGTACGACGCCTGAATATTTTCTTAATCAATACTTCAATTCCCTCGAAGTTCCATATCGAGCTTTTGAAGCTGAGAATCCAGATGCCATGGAGCGAGCTATCCAAGAGGTAGAAAAGCTCGAAAATCAACCTTTGCTCTATAGGGAGAAGGTCCCTAGGCGTGATCTAACTGACTTCTTTCTAGGTCTTTCAGCTGTACTCAGTCTCTTGCTGGCTTTGATTAAACGGTATGAGGTTACAGTGTGGACCGTTTAACCCTCTACCAGCATTGGGTACACCGTGTGTTATTGACGGCTGGGCTGTCTTTGGTTTTGGTTTCGACATTTTTTGCGTATGAGCTTTTTTTAATTCGAAATATCAATGCCTTAATTTCTGATCCAAAGGACATCGATTTAAGTGAAACTAATCGACCAGAGCTTGTAATGGCAAAAGCTTACTATCTTCAAGATAACGGTGAGCCTCTAGAGTCCATTCGTCTTTATGGACCTCTGTCAAAAAAAGGGCCCGATGAGTTTCGAGCCAGGGTATTCTTCAATCTTGGAACTCTTTATCTCAAAGATGCTTCGAAGCTTTGGAAGACCTATGGTCTTCATGAATATGTTCGTATCAATACCTTATTAGATGCTGCTAAGGAAAACTACAAATCCTGTTTAGAGATAGAACCTTCTCACGAGGGGGCTAAATATAATCTCGAGTACGCTTTTAGAATTACTCCACCCCCGCATGAACGACCTAAAAACAACTTTCAAGGAAACAAGAGCAGCGTCTTTTCGACTTTGCCTAGCATTCCAGGGGGTGGGCCTTGAAGTGGAATTGGCAACAAGGTCTATTGGTCGGGATCATACTGGTCACGTGTGTGGGGTTTTTTAAGCCACATGTGACTATATTGCGTCCCAGTCGTCACTTCATGTTCATACTCGATATTTCTCAAAGCATGAATGCTAAGGATTATCATGAAGAGGGTTTTCCTAATGATCGGTTAGGTTATGCGAAAGTCGCTATCAACCATGTTTTGAAAGAGCTGCCTTGTGGTTCTAAGATCGGTCTTGGTCTCTTTACGACCCAAAACATCCATATTCTTTTTGATCCTATTGAAGTGTGTGACCACTCGTCTGTCATCGCAGATACGCTTGAACACATCGATTGGCGCATGGCCTGGTCAGCTGATAGCCATATTGAGATGGGTATCTACCACGCATTAAATGAATTAGAAAAAAATAAATCGAGCGCCCAGTTAGTCTTTATGACCGATGGGCAAGAAACACCACCACAAACCGTGAAACCCCGTTACGACGGCCGCAATTCACAAAAGGGGTTGATTTTGGGTGTTGGTGGCACGCGGCCAGTGGCCGTGCCCCGATATGATCGTGACAATAACTTGATTGGCAACTGGGAAAATGAAGATATAGATAAAGCTCCAGTCTCTTCCAACGTTTATACGCTTCAGGTAGAAACACGTACCCTACCTGATACTGGCACTTATGAGTCCTGGTTAGATGAAACTCATTTGAAAGAGATCGCAGCGATAACCGGCCTTAGATATGAAAAACTAGATTCTCTGGAAGGGTTTGTCGAGCATCTCACAGACGACGAACAAGCTGAATTATTACCCGCCAAAACTGATATAAGACCCTTCTTGGCGATTATAGGTTTGGTATTTCTGTTGATTGTTTATCTGTTTGAACCCAAATCTTTTAGAAAACATTCATTTTGAGCGAACTAGTCTTTACTATCTGTATCTAAGAATTGACCATTTATCCTGTTAGGATGGTCGAAAATAACCTGTTTCCAGTGAGAGAAAAACCATTTGTTGTATGGAATCAGGTCAACATAACAAAAAAACCGGAGATTATTATGGCCCTTTTCGTATCCGTTGCCTTCACAATTGGTTTCGCGCTTTGGTTCTTCAAAACAGCATCCCGTTTGAAACAGAATCCAGTGCAATGGGCCATTGCAGGTGCAATTTCATACCAATTCACTGCTTGGGCTTGGATGTTAGTGGTTGCTAAACCTTACGTCTCAGGTCTTCAGGGAACCGCTGCTAAGGCAACACTGTCTGCAAGTTTAATTGGGCATTCATGGATCCTTGTTGGGCTGGTTGTTGCTCTTCTTGTATACAAGTTCGCACTGCTTAAGACGGCGAAGAACGTTTGATTCAAATTCTTTTAGACGAAGAAACGGGCCTAGTGTGGCCCGTTTTTAGTTAAATGCATAAGCAATAACAGCATAACGGGACAATTTACCCATAGCGATCAATGCAAGAGATAACGGCATTGATATCCTCAGCCATCCAGCCGCTAGACAAAACCCATCACCCACAATGGGAAGCCAGGATAAAAGCAGAATCGGTGCGCCCCACTTTTTTACAACACCTATGTTTTTTTCGTGTTTCGACATCCATGCCTCATCAATGGCTTTGTGTGAAAGCCATAAACCTAGCCCCCATGTTGTCCATGCACCTAGTGTATTGCCGATGGTAGCTATTGCCACTAATAGCCAAGGATCATGTGAATTCGAATTCAGAAGATATGCTAACACCAGCTCTGATCCGCCTGGTGCTATGGTTGATGATATGAATGCGCTCGAAAATAAACCTAAAAGGGATCCAGGCATGAGAAGATCGTTACTGGGCATGATGTTTATTTTAGGGTTAGTGATGCGTTGATATTGACATAATATCGTCAAATATTTAAGATTCTAAGGCTAGATGGCAACGTAGCTCAGTTGGTTAGAGCACCGCATTCATAATGCGGTTGTCGCAGGTTCAAGTCCCGCCGTTGCTACCAAAAAACTATGACACTTAGATCGGTATCGGTCTAAGTGTTTTTTATT
>Ga0316232_1000737_pt1 | contig 46169 bp, 35 predicted proteins | sample TBHtaG_FD_206006 | JGI IMG/M metagenome (GOLD analysis project Ga0316232, IMG submission 206006) | Freshwater microbial communities from Trout Bog Lake, Wisconsin, USA - TBH18025_13 | ecosystem: Environmental > Aquatic > Freshwater > Lake > Hypolimnion/Profundal zone | place: USA: Wisconsin...
TGGACCAAGCCTCGGGCGGTCCGCTCACGATGGGAGACCGCTTGAAGGCGACCGTGAGCACCTGGCAGAGCCTGCTGACAACCTGAAAATCCTCACGGCACAACAGCAAACCTCGCAGCTTCGTCCCCCCGGTCGGGCAACGAACGACAGCATGCCACATCCTGATCATAAATGGTAGATATGTGGTTGCCTTTTTCCTTTCCGGGTGAGATGCTGGCGGACATGGGCAGGCGACGAACACGAGTGAATTTGAGCAACGCGCAACTAGATGAACTGCGCCGCCGGCTCCGCGTCGCCCGGGATACGCGCGAAAAAGAACGGCTACGGTTCGCACTGAGGGCGGCCAGCGGAGACTACACCCTTGAGGAGCTTGCTGAGCTGACGGGCCGGGTGCGGGCCACGATGCAAAACTGGCTGAAGAAACTCCACGCGGGCGGCATTCCGGGACTGCTCGACCGAGATACCCCGCCGGGATCGATCAGTCCCCTAGCGGCGCCGGACATTCAAACGCAGTTGCGCGCGGGACTTGCGGCGGGGAGATGGCAATCGGCGGGACAAGTTGCCATGTGGCTCAAGGAGACCTACGGCATCGAACGGGCGACCAAGTCGGTCTACTACTGGCTGGCAAAAAACCGTTCGCTGGCACAACCTCAAGCCCATTGACAAATTACGATTGCTCGGCCCGTGCCTGTCTGCGCGGCCTTGCTCCCCGCCCTCCCGCCGGCACAATCAGATATGGCCACTCCGTCGGAATCGGCATGGGGGCCGACCCGGGGCCAACCCTCACCCTCCCTGACCAGGCCGCCGGAGGAAGGCTTCGGGACCGGTGCCGCTTTTTACTCCTTCACGACCGGCCACCCTCCCCTCGCACATCACGAGGTCCGTTGCCCGACGGTCAGGGCTGAAGCTGCCCCATCTCCACCAGCACCGGCCCCAGTTCGTTCAGCAAGTCCTGAACTTCCCGGGCCAATTTGACTTCGTCGGGCTTGGATCGCTCGATGTTCAGGCTGAGGAAATTCCACCGGGGGCGCACTTTGTCGTAGTGGTTGCGTGCGATGCCCACCAACTTCTGCAAACCGGATGGCTCCAGGGCCCCGGCAGTTTGGAGTTGGACGAAGGAAAGCGGTTTGAAGTCCGTCGTCCCCGGTCCTTTGATTTGCCAAATGCCGGGAGTAGTGAACGGAGCCAGCTTTGCCTGGATCTTTGGATCGGAAGCCTTCTGTCGCAACACAGTCTTCCGGGCTTCCAGTTGGGCTTGGTTGATCGCGACCTGGTTGGTGGCGGCGACGACGAGCCCTTGCGCGTTATCCAAAGCCTGTTGCCGGTCGAAGTCCTCTTTAGATTTCTTGGCGTCGCTCAAGATCTGCGCGGCTTTCAGCTTGGCCTCTTCAATGATCCGCTGCGCCTCGGCCTCCGCCACGGTAGCGTTTCCGACCTTAGTCGCGTCGTCGGTACGGCGGACGCGGCCTCTCTGCCGTTCGGCGGCCTCGTCCTGCTTTAGGTTTGCGATAGCGACTTCGAGGGTGACGGAATTGGGGGGGACCGTGGCGGCTGGATTCTTAACCTTGGCGTCGCGAACTAACGCATCGAGGAGCGTCTGTGTCTGAGAAACCTTGCTAACCGCCTGCTCGGCCCAGAGCGCGGCATTTTGCGCCGTCACTTTCAAGTCGGCTTCGGGCTCGTAGACGGTGCCAAGGGATTTCAGGACCTGTTGTTCAATCCGCCGAGCGCTCTCCAGTTTGTTGGTAATGTCCAGGGTTGAGGGCACTTCCCGAAGTTGGGCTTCATAGAAATTCCTGGCCTGCGCGACCAGGTCGGCGTCGAGTGCGACCAGGCGGCCGCCGTTGCTGGTCTTGAGCGCCGCTGCCTCGCTCGCCAACCGGTTGGCGTCTACCTGCAAGCGACCGATCAGGTTGGCCGCGTTGCGGGCGTGTGCCAGCACCTCATCCTGATGATTGCGCGCCAAGGCGAGTTTGGCTTCGTCAGCGGCTTTCTGTCTCTCCCTCTCGGCGCGGTCTCGCCGCTCTGCGTCCTGTTGAACTTGTTTTTCCAGCCTGGCCTTGCTCCCATTGGTGAGAACGAGAACGCACCCCAAAATCGCGGCGGCAATCAGAGCGACGCCGGCCAACACGGCCAGCGCCACTGCCATGGAAATCCCTTTTGATTCGGTGCCCTTTGGTTTGTTACTTGCGCCGTTTGGTGCTGGTTGATTCATAGGGTCTGGGTATTGGATGGGTTAGGTCTGAGGCCCAGAGGGATCTTTGGGGGGGTTCCGGCGCGCGTTGAAGCGCTCCTTCGTTTGTAATTGGCTATTCTCTTCTGCGGCATTCGTGGACGCCGAAGGCGCCGGACCGTCGTTATTCTCTGGGGGGGGCGCAGGCGCCTGACTTGCCTTTTTCGGAGCGGCCTCGGCTGTTTGATCTTTGCAGAAAAAAGCTGTTTCAACCTCCGTCCAAGGCTGGAGGGTCTCATCCAAAGGACTTGGGAATACCTCTTCACAGGGAGAAGTCGCCGGTTTGACTACTGGCTTGTCCGGCGGCTTGTTCCCCTGGTTGCGCCAGGATAACACCTCATCAAAGGAACGGTTGACGATGAAAAAGTGACCGAGGCAGGGCACGTCGCACACCGCCGCGTAGTCCCCGCCGGGGTGCGGCAGGGCTAGGTTCATGAAATAGGATGCGACGAAAAGCGACCGTTCCGTGATGTTGTGTTGTATAGAAATGGAAGTGGCAAAGCCATGGGTGCTCTCGGAGACAACGGTTTCCTTGCACCGAATCTGGCCGAAAAACCTCGCCGCCCATTCCGCGGTAACCGGGCCGCCAGCGCGGAGGAACGTTTTGGACGCGCACTGGGAAAGAATATCGTTGGCTCCGTTCTCGCGGTAAATTTCCATCAACCCGTCAATGCTCTGGAGGCCAATCAACACGGACGCCCCTTTGGACCGTCCACGATTGAGCAAATCGTGAATACACTGCACGTTCTCCATGGCGCGGAACTCATCGAGGACAAACCAGTGGCGGGGTTCGAGTGTATCAGGTTCTCGCAGGATCTCCTGGGTCAACGCTTTCAGCAACATGGCGTTGATGGGCCAAAAACTATCCCGCAGCACGGGATCGTTGCCGAGGATGAGCACGCCCGGTCGCGCCAGGAATTCGCGAATGGAAAAGAGCCGCGGAGCCTTGGCGCTACGGGCGTGCCAGAGGGCGGCCACCTGTTCAAAGCGGCCCAGCTTCGTGCCAAGCGTGGACAGAATCCCCGGCGTATGTCTTTCGTCGCCCAGCAAGCGGGCGGCCAGCGTTCCCGCGCGTTTGTTTTGGGACGCGACTGCCACGATGCGGTCCTGCGACTCAAGGGCGCAGAGGAGATCGCGGAAGGTCCATCGAACTCCAGCGACCGAGCACAACCCCAGCAGCACGGCATAGATCAGTTCCCGCGCGCCATCGGTGAAATACGGGCTGTTGCTGTTGCGCTCCTCGGGCACCATCAGCGTGGCAAGATGGCGGGCCATCATCGGACTTTGCACCGCTTCGGCGACATTCCAAACAGCTGAATTGGGATCGGCGGGATTGAGAATCCAAACATCGGCCGCCTTAGGATTAGGCTTGCTCTCCTTGGCCGCTTCGGCGACTTCCGCCCCCGCGCCTTTCTTGGTTTGCATCGAGTCGGACTCGAGCCCGATGGCCTTGAGCAAATCAAGCGCGTCGTTCTTGGCGTCGAAGAGGATAAGCTGCTCGGGCTTTTTCCAGGTCCGTCGAAAGCGCCGGGCGATGGATTGGAGGAAAAGTTGGATGGTGACGGTCTTGCCGCTGCCGATGCAACCGCAGATCAAGAAATGTTTGGTTGCCTCCGCGATGGGGAGATTTCGCATGGCCCAAAAAAAGGAGTTCTCGTCGAACGCGTCCTCCCCTACCGGAGGCAGATCCGTCGGCGGTTCATTCGCAACCCCCGGGTCACATAGGAAATCCCGGAAGGAAGCGACGCCGGTCTCGGGCTTGGTCGGATCCTGCTGCGCGAGCAGGTTTCTCAAGGAGCCCAGGAAAGAGGGTCCGTCACTCAATCCCGCGCTCCTTTCCTGCCTTGCGGTTTCAGGTGGTCGAACGAACCCCCGGACGCGCGTTGGTTGTTGAGGGCCTCTTGAAACTCATCCTTCATGGGCCAGAGGTATCGGTAGAGCAGCACCATGGCGCAGACGATCATGAGCAGCACCCCTGCCAACCGGACGAAGGTCAACCACCAACTCCGGATGACCAATTGGAGCAACACCGCGAAGCTGACCACGTTGAAGACGAAGGCGAGCCTGACGATGATGGCAAAAGGCTTCGTGGTCCTTTTGCTCCGCGGGACCAACCAGGCGAGCAGCATAACGATGGCCGCCAAGTAAACGACGGATAGAGCGGCCGACCACCCCCATTCGAGCCAACTCGACGTCCCCGATACGGACAGCATGATGAACAACAGCGCGACGCTCAGGAGGAAGTAACCCCATTGGAGCCGTTTGACGAACTCGGGTGCCGGTCGGTCAAACTTCCGGTGGTAAAGCCCGTGGACCGAAGTCGAGGTCTCGGCGACGGCGTCGGCAACGGTGATGATCTTCTTGCAATTCGGGCATTCCTTGGCCAGCAACGAGGCGGCTTGTTGGCAATGGGGGCACCGCACAGGCATAACGGGGGCGGTTTTCCGCCAGCGGGAGGCAAACCCCTGCCACCAAAAGCGAGCTATCCCTCGAAGAGTGAAACGGAGCGCGCACTCGGGATTGGGACAGACCCTATCCGCGAGCGTCAATTCCCCGCGTTTGCATTTTGGGCAGAAAAACTTCACCGCGCCTGGTCAATGCAAACATTTCTGCCAGTGCCTTCCTGCATCGCTGGCGTTTATTGTGGCTTCGTTGACCTCAAAAGCAAGATTTGTTGTCACGACTGCCCCAGCCGCGGAACCGTGCTGAACCTCCCTTCTCGGTCCGTCAATACTTGTGGGCCTGCCAATGTTGATGCGTCTCCTGGGTCCACTTTGATTTGTTGGGCGTCAAATGCAGTGCTTTGTGTTTTATGCCGTAGAAGGGGCTCCACCTGGGGGCTCGCCGGAAAAGGTTGCGCTGCTGGACGCGCAATTCTCCCACCGGCAGGCCTTGCTTCCAGGTGATGGACCACCAGCGAGGTGGCGGCGGCCCTGGCAGAACCTCCTTGGGAATCGTGACGTGGACGGCGCGGTGCTTGACCCCCCGCAACCGACTCCATTTCGGCGCATCCGGGAAAAGGATCCGATCCTCAACCGAGATCTTGAGGAAACGGAACTGTTTTTCCCAGCGGACGTTGTCCCAACGCGATTGAGGCGTGGGGAATGTGATCCCGGGAACCCTGATGAGGCTGGCCAAACTCCAAAATGGCGCCTTGGGAAAGAGTGGGTGCCAGGCGATCCCAAGCCCTTGGGGTGCGGCGGACTCCCGATCCGGCCCCTTTTCGGTGCTGTTATGGTGACTCCGCGGCGACGCTTGTTTTTTGGCCCGGTCGTTCGTTTCCTTTCGCCGTCCATCGCGTTGCGATTTTTGGCGGTTCTCGCGTTCCGCCCCGGTGCGGCTGTTGCCCTCGGACGCCCGGTGATTCTGGTCGCGTGCTCCCCGGGCCTGATGGCGGCTTGCCCGCTTCCGGGTTGTGGTGTCGGATTCCTCACGGCGCGAGGCCCCCTGGCTGGCTTCTTTCCCCGCTCGCTGCCCGGATCTGGGCGTTGGCTGCTTGCCCAACGCCTCAGGGCCGGGCCGGGGATTCAAAGTGTTTTGATCCCGTTCCGGTTCCGGCAAACCCTTGACCTTCGCTCCCATGTTTGAGGAGATCTCTTGGCGGACATCGGGCTCCGCATGGATCTGGGCTTGACCCTGAGAGAGCGCCGGCGGCGGAATTGATTTCGGATCATGCGGCAACACCTGGTCGGGGGATTTCTGCGCCGAGGACTGGTCGTGGGGAACCTGGTGACGGGCCTCGACGGGCTCCCGGGCCGTTTGAGAATCTGGCTCCCGCGACGCGGTTGGCGCTGCGGCTTTATCGCCGGGAGGAGCCCCGTTGACATTCCTGGTCGGCTTTTCTCCCGGCCGCAGTCCCGCGAAATTGGTTTGGTCCGCCGGCGACGACAATGGGAGCAGTAATTGGGCGCCGGCGGCAGATTCGGCGGGGATTTGCCGGCCCGAGTTATCCGGTTGACTCGCCCGCGCCGCTTCTTCGAGTTGCTGCGCGGGCGCGTGGCCTTTGACGACCTCCACTGGTGGGTCAAAGATCGCCCTGCTCGGACGCTGGTCCGCTGGTTGGTCGAGGGGCGATCCGCCGGGTTGCGGTTGTGCTGCTGGAGTGTTCTCCGGTAAGGACGCGGCCACGCTGGCCATCAAATTGCCGGCAGACGCGGTTCCCGGTTGATCCGCCGCCGGGCTGATTAAAGGTTGCGCTGAGGTCGAGAGGTCCTGGGATGCGACCGCGATGGATGCCCCCTCCCGTTCCGGGGGCAAGCCGTCTTGTTGACTTACTCCCGACAGGAGTTCCTGATCCGATCCCTGTTTTGGCAGTGCCTCCGAAACGGGCAGGTCAACGGAACCCTTAAGGGAGGCGTCGTTCGGGTGGCTCTCCTCGGCGGCCGACCGGTCCGTAGGCAGGACTCGGTCCTGCGCGGGCTCAACCTCAGCGCCCTGCGGCGCGCAAGAGGATGGCGCGTCCGGAAGTTGTCCCGGCGGCAATGGCGCCTGGTCCTGCTTTTCGGCCGGGTCCTGGGGAACTGCCCGGGTGTCTTCCGGCACCGCGCTCGGCCCGGGATCAATGGGCTCCATCGTCTTGGCAGACTGGGGCCGGTCCTCATCCCGCTGTTCCCTGGGGGTTGATCGAGTGTCCGACTCCGTTTTGGAGCCGTCCTGAACGATGCCGTCTCCAGGTGGCTCGGTGCGCGTTTTCGCCGGTTGTCGATGCAGCAGAGCCTCGACCTGCTCAGCACTCCAACCGAACGACTTGCCAACTTCCTGCCATTGAGCGAGCAGTTCCTCGCGGGGAACCGCGATCTTAGCGGGTCGCGTCTCCAACGTGACGAGCTTGGCCTCAATCGCCCCCGAACGTCCCTGGGCCTGCATTTTCTTCTGGATCGCGCGCCGGCGTTTGGAACAGACCCGGCACAACCTTTCGGGGACGCCCACGACGCGGAACCCCACCTTTTGCCATTGAATGGTGACGCCAAAGGTCTGCGTCAATCTTAACGCAAATCGCTCCCGGTAGCGGGAGCCTGCCTTCATTTTGCGGCGAAAGATCTCGCGAGTGACGAGGGCGCCGGTAGACCCGTCCTCTCGAACGCCAACGTTAAGAAGAACACTATGGCTATGCAGGTGCGGGTCGAGGGCGCGTGAACTGCCGTGTTGAAAAACAGCAAACGACAGCGCAGCCGTCTCCTGGATGGCGCCGCCTTTCCCTCGCCGCGTCAAGCCCGCTCGCGCTTCGAGATAGCCCAGCGCAAAGAGGACGCTCTCTTGGTGCAAACGCTCGATCTCGGCGCGGATTTCGGGGGGACCCAGCGCCCATAAAAGCGAGACGCTCTTGGGCGCGCTGAAGGTTAGGTCCCAGGCGGATTGCCGATCCTCCTTTTGCGCGTTCTGCACCAAAGGCCGGGACCCGTCAGGCGACATTCCATCGAGCAGGTTCCTGAACACCTCGCGATGAACCTGGCCTTTCAGGCCGAGTTGGCTGGCGCCCTTTCCCAGCCAGTAGCCAGGAAATTCACTGGCCGAGATATAGTAGTCGTCCTGGGCCAGGGTCAGGTAGTAGTCGGCGCTGCCGGCGCCCCGCATTGGTCCGGAGATTGAGAGCATTGGGGTTTGATGTTGTTGTCCACCCACTTCTCGGCTTCGGCCCGGGTGATCTTCCCGGCCGAGACGAGCAACGTCTGGACTGACAGGGCGAGGTTTTCGCGCAGCTCGTACAAGCCCTCAAAGACATCGGTGAGTGCAAAACCTACACCATCGATTTGTTGGGACATGTAGAGCATTTCGAGAACGTAAGTGCGAGCCAACTCGTGGACGCTAACATTCGAGCGGGCCGCTTTCTCCGTCAGCAGACGCAGGCTCTCGACGTCCAATCGAAATCCGATCGATGGCGGAGCGGACGGCTTGGTCTGACCTTCCTGGTTGTCGCGGCGGGGACGTTTCATAACATGCATTCGGGGCTTGCGCCCATTTGATGGTTAATAATATCAGCGATTCGGTTCGCCGAGAACGGGTAGTGGCCTGCGAGTGATGAGTTGTTTGGGTATTCTGGGGGAATAGTCTCGCTTCGCCCCGAGCGCGTCCCGCTCTATTCCTCGCCGTTCGCGGGAGGGTTGCTCCGGAGCCCGGCGGCCCGCGGGTTGTTCGCCCCGGTCATCGAGCGCGGCATCGGGCCGGTCTTGCGACGGTTCTTCGCGTGCCAGTGCTGGTGGATGGCGTTGGTCGCCCTGGCCAGCCATTGGCGGTCTCGAGCCAGTTCGCCGATTTCCACCGCGGCGAAATACTTCACTCCGTTCGGGGGCGGATTTCCCAGCGGTTTGAGCAGGCGCGCCAGGATCAAAATGGGGATGTCGTGGTCCTGGAAGTTGAGCGCCCAGGCCGTCTGCTCAACGGAAAAACGGGCGGGCTGGTGGTCCAGCAAGGACAAGAACTTCAGTTGGTCGTCTTTCATACGCATTCGGAAGTCGTGGTGGCGGTCGCAACCCGCCAGGTTGCCAACCGATAGCGCCTTCCACCCGATGCAGTCGTTTGGCAGATCAAAAAACGGACATGCGTGCAAAAAAAGATCTCGCCGCCGATCCTCACCGCCACCCCACCGCCCCCATGGCCCCATGGCCTCATCGGAAGAAAAGTGGTTGCCCACGGGTTCGGAGGGACGGTATTGTTCTCAGAGATGGCAGCGTTGATCGAGTTGATCCGTCAATACCAAGAAGCGCCCAGCCTCGTGGAGAGGATTCGGGCGTCGGATGAGATCATAGACGCCGTCGCCACGCCGCTACGGCTGTACATCACCCGGAGGATGGGCAAAGCCTGGCTGGACGATGTCTGTCAGGAGACGCTCAAAGGGGTGTTCAAGGGTCTTCACAAATTTCGCGGAGATTCAAACGGCAAGGCCTGGGGGTGGTGTTACGCGATCGCGAGCAACCAACTGGCTGAACACTTCCGCAAACGGGGCAGAGACCGTTTGGACTTGGTGGACCCGGATGAGGTCTGGCAGGCGATACGAGCAGCCTCTCAAACCGCGTCCATTTCACCCGACGAGAGGGATCTGCTGGAGCACGCGATGGACCTTCTCAGGGCAGCCAAGCCACCCTGCTACGACTATTTGTGGAACCGTTACATGCTCGGCTGGGACAACCAGATGATCGCCGAGGCCTTCGACTTGAATTACGGCTCCGTGCATACGATAATACGGCGTTGTCTGGAAACAGCCCGGTCGCTTGCAACCGCGACGGCTTAAGAATATGCCCAGGAAAGACATCGATGCGGAGAAGGCGATGGAGCAACTCGGTGAACGAGTGCGCAGGGGGTGGGCGAAGCTATATCCCGTGATGCCCAACGAACGAGCGGAGGTGCATGAAATCGTGCGGCAGCAGTGGGAGTTGGAACATGGTCCGGCCCACAAGGCGGACCAGGACAAATCCCTTGCGGAGGCCGACGCCAAACAATTGAGCGAGGAACAGAAGAAAGCCGCCGAGCAGCAAAAAAAACAATCGTCTCAACAGGGGCAGGACCAGGACTTGGGCCACAGCCATTGATGGCAGGTTCCCGCGCGGAAGATCCCGATTCAAGCGCCAGTTTTCATCAGGTTCAGCGCGTAGGCGTCCAGAATCGTTTTTCGCGCGGCTTCGCCCAGTGACCCACCCTGGGCCAGAAACCTGCGCCGCACCGGGTTCGCTTGCTCCAACGCCTCCGTTTCCAACCGCTGCCGCTCCGGCTCCGACAGTGCCAGCCAGAATTGACTCACCGCCTCGTCACGGGCCTGCGCCTTGGCGAGGCGCGCGGCTTCCTGCTTTTGGCGGCGTTGCTCAAGCCGTCGTTCTCGCTCGGCCGCTTCCCGGGCGTGCTGCTCGCGTTGCCGCTGCGGAATGAACCCCCTGGGCGGCGCATACTCGCCGCGAATCGAGGCGACCAGAAAGCCCGGCGGATTTTTCGACACCTTGGCGTCGCGCTGCGCGGTCAGCCAGTCGAACACCTCCAACTGGCTGCGAATCCGGTCCAACGAGTATTGGGTGACGGTGTCCTGGGCGACCGTCGCGCTGACACCCCGCTCCATAAGGGCGGCCTTCAGCGCGGCTGAGCCGTCATGTTGGACAGGTTGCGGGACCGAAACTTGTGCCGGAGCGGCCTCAAACAGGACGCGCCACTCCCCGGAACTAACTTTGCGGAAACGAGCCTCCTCGTTCATTGGTTTCAGGAACCGGCGGCGCTCCAATTCGTCGACGGCCGGGTGCAGCTTCCGTTTGAGGCTGGCGCAGTCGTAATTCCGCGACAGGCCGATGTGTTCCCAGGCCACTTCTTTGAGGTTGAATTCCCATCGTTTCCGATGAAAGAACCGTTTGTCGAGAAATCGATACAGGCGTTTGGCAATCGCCCCGTTCAGGGATTTGTAGAAATCGAAGTCGAGGCTCTTGAGATTGCCGGCCCGGAAGCTGCGAAACAACACCTCGTTCCAGACAAAACTCGACAGGGAACGGGACGCCTCATGTGCCACGTTGACGATCCGGGGCGCTTGGTCCCGGTGGAACAGAGTCACGTTGTCCAGGATGTGGAATTTCTCATCCACCCACCCCGGTCGCTCTCGGTCCCACCAGGCGTTCTTGTAGTAGAACGTCACCCCGACCAGGCGGTTCAAGGACTTCTCGACCCGCTCATAGCTCTTGGTCTCGTTACGCCAGCCCAGCAATTGAATCAATTGATACCGAGTGAAGCTGACCCGGCGGTCGGCAAAGCCCCGCAGCTTGGAAAGCTGGATCAATCCTAAAATGACCTCGTCGTCCAGCGCAGTCGGCAGCCCATATTCAGCCGAAGCGGCGATGGAAAGCCTACGGGTGATCATTTCACCCCGATTCGCGTCCAAGACCCGGTCCTCAAAGACCAGCGTTTGTTGGTCGGGCTGTAGCCGGTCGGCCAGAGCTGAGAGCGGGAATTCAGCCAGGTTCAATTCATCTTTGCCATCCACGACCTTTGGCGGCAACGGATCGGGTTCGGAGGCCCCTGTGAAGTCCATGCTTCAAATCTCCCTGAAAAGCGAGCACGACCCCTGGGAAACAACCACACGGGCCTTCTGTTGTTAGATAAAGAACATAATTAGATGTTATATCACGAAATGCCTACTGGGTTCAATCCCTTGCGTGGATTTTTCCGCCTCAAATCCCAGTAAAACCCGCCCCGTTTCCCAGTGCCAAGCCATCACCGCACGGCAGATTCCTGTCCGGTTTCCCGGTAGATTCCCGCCTCGTTTCCCGGCAAAAAGCTGCCCCACTTCCCAGTATTAACCTGCTTCAATTCCCGCTACGCTGGCCACTCGTTCTCGACGTCGCGCATCCTCCCCTCCGATTTTGCCGCCCCAGCCTGTCACCCGTGGTCCCGCGGGCACTGGCTTTTTCTCGATGGCCTGGCCCGCTTGGCTGGCAAGCTTACCAGCAAACATGCTGACAAACTGGCCAGCAGACAAAAAAACAAACAGGACATCTTGCTGACCGGCAAGTTTGCATGGTAGGAAACAAGCATGCAGCCTCGGGGTCACGGAATCCTGGGCACGCTTCATGGAGGGTTTGATGATTTTCGCGTTTACCAATTCCAAAGGCGGCGTCGGCAAGACCACGCTGGCCGTGCATCTGGCCGCCTGGCTGACCGAGCAATCTCGGCGCGTGGCATTCGTGGATGCGGATGTTCAAGCTTCGTCCTCCGCCTGGATGGCGGAGGCGGCGGCCTCGACCAGGGTGTTTCGTCTGCAAACGCCGGATGACATTCTGGAACAAGTTCCCGGTCTACCGGATCAATTCGACGACGTGGTCATCGACGGCCCGGCCGGATTGTCGGAAGTCAGCCGAGCGATCCTGTTTGTGGCCGATCTGACGTTGTTGCCGTGTGGGCCTTCCATGCTGGACCTGCGTGCCGCGACCGAGGCGATCCGTGTCGTGCGGCAGGCACAGGTCATCCGCCAAGGCCCGCCGCGCGCGATCCTGGTCCCGAATAAACTCCAGGTCCGCTTCCGCCTGAGCCAGGAACTGGTCCAGGCCACTGGCTCATTGGGGATTCCCTCGGCCGGCGGTTTGCGCTTGCGGCAGGCGTATGCCGAGGCGGCTGGGCAAGGCAAAGTGGTCTGTCAATTGGGGCCCTCGGCTGCGGCTGCCGCGAACGAAATCAAAACCTTATTTGAGGAGACCTGTCGTGATGAAATCCGAACCCCGTCGCTCGCTGAGCGTCGCACTGCAAACTACTGATCTTCCGGCGGAAGCCATCGCGCTCATCCAGGCCGGCAGCCCGAAGCCGCGAAGTGGGTCCCGCGCACTTGAACCTCTTGCGCCGGAGGAGGCGCTCGTCGAGTCGGCCACGCCAAGTCAAACCCGGCCCACGGAGCCACAGCCGGGCCAGGACCAGCACCCCAAAGCCGCACCGCCAGCCGCCGTTTCTTCCGTCAATGAAGTCCAGGCCACGCCGAAGGGGCTAGAAAAGCCAGCGGTTATGGGCAGAACTATTTCGGCCACGGGAGCGGTATCCGTCGCCCTCACCGTGCGCGTCCCCGCGGGGCTGCCGATCCGCCTCTTGCGGGCCGCAACCGATCGCAAGATCAACCAGCAATCGCCGTTCACGCAGCAGGAAATCGTCGCCCAGGCGCTGGAGCAATGGCTGCAAACCCAGGGATATTGATCAAAAGGAGCAAAAGCACATGAAGACCATCGTTATTGACCCCACGAATCTCGGTTCCCTCCGCCGCCGCTGGCTCAGAATGAAAGGCCCCGTAGCCGGGGTTTTGGTCGTGGCTTCCAGGGGCCTGCTGGTCCAAACCGCCAACCTTCTGGGGGCCGACCGGAAAGGGCCGTGGGAATCACGGCTACGCCGGCTGAGCATCTTGTTTGAACAGGACCAAATAAATCGGGGCATCAACGGCCTGATGCTCCCGGGCGGAGCCGCCATCAATCTGGACCGGTTGGCCGACGACACGATCTGTTATGCCGTCCATCTGCCTGCCCTGTGCGTCATTTATGCACCCGGGCTCAAGCCGATGAAACCACGCCGCCAGGATGCTTAATCCTCGACCGCGGCGGCTGCCCGCTTGCCTGAGGAAGCGCGCCCCGTTCCCGAACCGGCGAAACTTGCCAGAACGCTATTTGTAATTTCCTGAGAATGCGGTAGAACACCGTCTCCAGGACGGCTGCGGCTGTCGGGAAACGTCAGGGCTACGCCAACGCGTGATGACGTCATTGAGACGGGCACGAGCGCCCAGTAAACCGGATTCACCATCCGGCTAAGGAGACGGGACTTACCATCCGTCAAGCTCGTGTCTCGTAGAGCGTGGTGCCATGAGAGTGGCTCGCCACGTTCGAGGGGGGCTTTTGGAAGTAATCCTCTGCACCAACAGAGAGTAATCTCCAGATTCTATCCCATAACGGACTCGCCGTTCAGGGAATAGGGGCGAGCGGGACATTCTCTGCCGTGAAACTCGGCGGAGCCGTCAGGTTCAAAGCGGGTGCGCAGTGCCGAAGGTGCATTGCTAATCCCCCCGCGGGATTCGGACCACAGCCACTATGGCCATTCGGGTGCAAGGCCCGTCAGGTTCGGATAACGCGCGCTGGCGTCGGGAGTCGGGCGGTGGCAACACCGACCTGCCGGAGGGCGTCTGCCTCCGGGGTTCCGCCGATAAAAGCGGACCATGAAAAGCTCAACGATGAGAGGGGCGTCAAGCCCTTGCCAGTAAATGGTAGCAGAGACGGAGCCGAATCGGGAAAAGCTGAGCGGGATAGGTAAGGGGCCGCTTCTGTATTCTGGCCCCAGAAATCAGCCTCGGAACGGATCGAGGTTGGAAATCATGCCGAGGCGGGAGCTTCGGACATGCCCCATAAGCCTGGACACAAGTCCTACCCACGTGACTGCTGCTGTGACGACGATGACTAACCGTGCAAGGAGCGCGGCTGCCGGAGTGGTATCCGGTGCCGGCCAGGACGGCCGGTGTTTCAAAAGCCGCGCTCTGATGAGAGTGCTTCCATTAGGATGGCGTTGAAGCTCGCGAGAGCGGAGACGCCCCGCAACCTGGGCAAGGCAGTCCAGGGGGCGGGTGCGCGCTTACGGGTGGTGCCGGGCGCAACTGCACACACGAAAGAAGCGACGGGAGCTACCCGTCTCAATGAGGTCAACGGGCCGGTGGTCCGAATCCACCGGCCCCTTTGGTGCATCGATCATATCACGCGCTAAGCTCCATCGGTCACGGGGACGTGAACGGGGGCTGAGGACGTAGCCGAACACACTGGGCGAAACACCGTGAGGTTTCATCCAACGAGGTTCGCGACGCGCGCCACCACTATGTATTAGGCAACGACAATGCTGGAATACAGCCGCGCGCCGCACGAAAAACCTGCGCGAAGCGCGAACCAGAGGTTTTGAGCAGGCGTCAGGTTTTACACCGAGGTTTTGCCGCCATGACCCATGACCATGACTGGCAGCGAAAGGTTTTGTGCTTTCGGGGCATTGTGCCGCAAACAACCGCCCACCATTTTGACTGCGAGGGACCCGTGTATCGTTGCGAGGCGGCAAGCGTTGAAGGTTTTATTCAGCAACTGGCAGTGAGCTACGTGGCCAAGGGGTACTGGTTCTACGTGACGGGCCAAATTCCGGCGCACAAAACCCCCCAGCGCGTGGACCAGAAGCTCATCGAGCGCTACGGGCTCGAGGTGTCAAAATATGCCCGTGCCCGGCGCAAGCGGGCCGGGTTGGCCAACGTCCAATACTTGCGGCTGGGACCAGTTTACGTCTTGCTGGCGACCCCAGGGGAGCATCCGTTCTTCGCCGCTGAGGGCCGTTGCATCCGGGACCTGCGCCGGGTTCCCCTGAAGGTGTTCGGGTATGCGGTTAGCTACCGGGTAAACCGGGGCCAAGGCCATGCCTCGGTGCGCATCGAACGTGCCCGTTACCACGCACTCAAGGCGCATTTTATGGCGCTCGCCCTGCAACGCTCGGTGGACCAGTTGGCGGTCGAGTTGCGGGAGGTTCCGTTTGTGCCCTATGCGCCGGTGAAAAGGCAATTATTGATGGTGGTCAACGCGGTCAACCGTGTCCGGCGGGTCGCCGGCTTCGAACCCGTCCCGCTGGCGGCACTAAAGCTACGCCGGAGCCCGGTAAAGCCGTTCGGAGATCGGGCTGGAAGTGGCGTTGTATGACCCCGCAGGGCTCTGCGGCGGGGTCGTCACAGGCTGAGATACCCGAGTTCCCGGAGCGACACGAAATCCTTGGGGCGTTCCGTCGTGGCCTGGCCCAGGATGACGTGGTCCAGGACCTCGATGTGGAGCAATTGGCCGGCCCGAGCCAGGTCGCGGGTGACTTTGATGTCCGCCTCGGAGGGTTGGGGATCCCCGCTTGGGTGATTGTGCGCGAGAATGATGGCAGCCGCTTTGTGTCCGATCGCAGCGGAAAAGACCTCGCGTGGATGGACCAAAATGGTATCCAGGGTGCCCTGGGAAATCGTCTGCACCGCAATCAGGCGGCGGCGGGTATTTACCAGGATGGTCTGAAAGACCTCGACGGTGTTAAGCCGGTTCCTTTCCCGCAACAGGTCTGCGACCCGATCCGGTGTGTCCATCAGGGGCCGTTCGGCAACGGTTTCGTGGCTGAGACGCTGGGCGAGAAGAAAGGCGGACTTGATGGCGGCGGCCCGGGATCTGCCGACGCCCTTGACCAGTTGCAGGTCCGTGAGCGAGACCTGGGCGAGTTTGGTGAGTCCCCCGTATTCCTCCATTAGCACTTGGGCGGCCGGTTTGCCGGCCAGCGTGGAAAGCAGGTCAACATTACTCGCGTGTTCGAATTGCTCCATATGCAAATCCCCCATTGCGGTTTAAACCCGAAATCCAAGGTGGCGGGCGCCAGACGGTGTTCTCCGGCACAATTGGCAATCGCCAGCGCCGCAGAAGCATGCACGCGTGATGGACCCTATTGAAGCGGTGTCCACGTCCCCACGGCTTTGCCCGTCAAGCACCGGCCGCCCCTCGGATTCCGGCATCGATGAGCCGAATCATACCACCGTTCGAATCCTTAAGAAACAATCCGCAGGCGGGTTCGATCTGCTGGAAGCCGTCCGAATCCCCCCGATCCAACACCTAACCCACAAACCGTCCCGAATACCGCGCCATGCTTTTGGGAAACCGAATGCGCCGAAGTGAAGGTCCGAATACCGGCGGCATCGGGGCGAGAGGCCCGGGGCACACGCCCCCCTGATCGCGGGCCTCGCAGCCGAGCGGAGCGAGGGGCACCCTGGGCCGGCGCAGATGAGGGCCGGAACGCTACGTGTTCAAGCTTCGATGGCCGGCTCTCATCGAGCCTCGGGCGGGATTAATCCACAGGACCTATTGAGGTCATAAGCCCAAAGACGATCGCGTAGGAGTCCGGGAATCCGGACCCTTTGCTTGCAAACAGAGAATGGTGGGAGTAATCAAATGGGCGACAAAGTCACGTGTAAACCTGGGAAGCGAACGGGATGCCGATATTGATATGACAAGCAAGGACGATACCGGGATACGGTTGGCAACCATGAACGCCCTTGAGGTGGGGTGGGAGACGCACGCCCGCAGGCACACTTGCATGCTTTGCTGGAACGAGGGCCAATCCCCCCTCCGCCAGTACGACAATGGAGCTACCTGCTGTCTCATTCGGACCCGGGTGCGGAGATTTCTTATCACCTGCGCCCATGTTTGGAGCGCTTTCGAGAGCTTCAGCAGCAAGCGAAGCAACGCCCATCTTTGGCTCAGCCTGGTGGCGAGCGACCTTCCTTCCGCCCCGGCTATCCCCTTCAAGGTTCGAAATCCGAGCCTCATCGCGGCGCACGATGGACTTGACCTCGCGACCTGTGCGTTCGATGGAATAGACTCCCTTGAGGCCTGGGGTTTCTGCAACCTGGGAGGAACCCCAGCGGTCCGACAAGGTGACATCGTTCACTTCCTGGGCTACCCGGGGGACGGGGTCCGCGCAGGAATTCCGCTGCTAACGCTTAATTACTGCTTCACCTCGCGGACGATCCACGACGTGGGCCACACGCAGTTTATCCTCCACGATCAACACGGAACTGTGCATCACACCAATAGACAACGTGGATCAAATCCGCCCTTCCGCGCGGGCGGCGAAAGGGGCGCGCCCGTCTTCAAGGTCACAACAGACTTCACCCTCGAACTGGTTGGCATCGTTTCCAAACTTAGTTCGAGTGGCCTTACGAGCGGGGGAGCCACACCGCATGAGATGAGCGATGGCGACGTCTACATCACCCACACATCCTTTATCCAACCCGACGGATCAATAACGCCCCCGTAAGGAATGCCATTCGTTTCGCTGTCCCAGCGCAACCAATTACGCCGCGGCGTGCACCACGCATTCCCATGAGCTGTCGGCGCGATACGGCACCGCCGATTCCTGCACTACGAGTGGCGCAGTGGCCGGTCTTGCGGCCGCGTCGAGCATGGCCCCGACTTCCCGGCGAATGAACGAATGAACGGCCCCATCTGCGGCCAGGTGATACGGTGCATGGTACATCCCCACCGCGTTGATGCCTGCGGGAATCGCCACTGGGTGCGAGTGGGCGACAAATTCGCCGCCATCGATGACATCGGTGACTTCGTGAATGGTCAGGACCAGGTGGAAGCCTCCAAGCGGGCACGCGCCGAGGGATAACCGTTGGGGTGCCCCAGAGCCGCCAATCTGCCTTCCGCGAAACGTTCTTGATGGCGTCTGACTGTGCGGACCGAGTAGCCGAAGGCCTCGGCCACGTCATTCTGGTCCGTCCAACCCAGTTCGACCAAACTCACCATCACGTTGGCTTCGGACATGGAACCGCCGACTGCATACTGTGCCAAGGGAATCCGGGACACCAGGACCACCCGGTGACCATCCTGGGTTTGGAGAAAGCATCGGTCGTTAATAACCTGTGTGCCTTCTGGGTTGCGTGCTTCGGGCAAAAGAACGTCAGCGCGGGTATCGCACATACCCCGCGAGTTTACACGGCCCGCCCAAAAAAGCGGACAGGTTTGGGTCCCGCCATGCCACGGTGGATTTTGCAGACTTTGCCAGCAAACCCGCAAAAATTACAGGCTATGTCAGGAGTTGTGGATTCATCCTGTGAAGCGTCGTGAAACTGCCACGGCCGTGTGTTATTCTGCGCTCTGTCGGCAAGGTCATTCGCAAACCACCACAGCCTTGTCATAAGCCATAATCCGAAATGTCACATGCTGGATTCCGCCGGCGTTTACCTGTTCATTGGCCTTACTGAGGGGGATCTCGAATTTGTAGGGCTCCCGTGTTTGGTTGTCAACGAGGGTAATCATTGCGCTTGGAACACTTGGCCATTCAGTGCTCAGGGTTGTCTTTGATGCGCCTGGCGGGATTATTCCGCCGGGCACAGCCGGTCCGTTCCACTGAAGCTCAACCCAGTCCAAGGTATTGGTTGACGCGTTATGTATGGAAATGTTCACGATCGTCCGATGCTCCTGCGGTTGGTCGCCTTTCGCATTGGGATGCTTGGTGTTGTCGCACCCCACCAGGGCGAGGATGGCGAAAGCCGTAAGTACTATGCGCATGGTCTTTAAAGGTTTCCGGGAAATACCGTGCGCACCTCCGCACCGTAATGGGTCCAGGGCCACCTGTCGACTCCGGGGATTCTTGAATCGTGGGGCGTGGTCAGTGGTTTCAGTCGAGCGCGATGCTTGTAATTATCCAGGTTTTGGAACGGGGCACCGGCCTTTTGCCCGCGCTGGATCATCCAGGTTAGCGCATCGAGGTTTCGAGTGTCCTGATAACCGCCGCCGATGTCAGAATGGGCACCGGGGAAGGGCCGTTCAAAATAATTAATCCTGTGAAGGGTCGTGAATTCGCCCGGGCCGTGCAGAGCTCCATCCTCGTACGAGCTTAGGATCGATGTGAGCGGAAAAAGTGAGCGGTATTCATTCTGCGCAACCGCATGGGCCGTAAAGCCGATTTTGTCGGCGTTGACACTAAGATCGTAGCCGAACTGATAGTTCCAATCGTTTGGCACGCCTATCTGCGCCACCGTGTCGAAAATACCTAGAAAGCGAATCTTGGCGCAGCCGAGTTCCTTTATAACGCGGTTGGCGAAAACTCGGGCCGAGGCCGCTCCGCGACTGAAGCCGATAATGTCAACTGGATCACTTGGATGTTGGGACAGGTATCCCTTCAAGGCGTTGAACATATCGTCGACTCGCTCCCCAACACCTTTGCCAAAGTATTTCCCCGTCGTGAGTTCAGTTCTGGTGCCGACCCCCCATTTGTACATCACCTCCCCGGAGTATAAGTCCGCCATTATTCTCACGTTGGTCGGCGCGTTCTTGTCGCTCGTTGGAACGCGCCATACGTCCTGGGCAGCGTCATTGCATGTTCCGTCGAAGGCGCAGAGAACAAGCCCCAACATGTCCACGCCGTCCAGTGGGTCGTTGCCAACCATCTGGTATGGATTCAACCCGGCTTTGAGGCCGAGCGGGTCGCGGGTTAGCCATCGTCCCGTGCTGGCGTTGTAGTAGCGAAGTCCGAAGTAGTAAAGGCTGGTTTCCCAGTCATAGTACTTGGTAGAGAATAGGAACGGATTGCTAAAGGCCAGGGGTCCGCTTGCCCGGAGAAGTGCTCCGAAGGCGTCGTATTCGTAGCTGGCGGCTGTTGTTCCATCACTGGCCTGGGTCAACCCGACAACGTTCCCGTTGCCGTCGTAGTTGTAGAAATATGCTCCGGCCAGTGGGCCAGTGTGAAGTGTAAGTGAAATCAAGCCTCCGACCCCCCCAGCGCCCTGCATTGACCCGCTCACGTCCGGCCCCCAGTGGAAGCTTGCAGTTACATTGTTGTTTCCGTCCAGAATTGCGATCAGGTTCCAGCCATCGTAAACGAACTTGTTCGTGTACAGGCCCGCGTACGTGCCGGCATTGTTGGTGGAGGCCACCTTCTGAATGCGCCTGCCGGAGAAATCGTAGGCGAAGTCCAGCTTCAGCTTGGCCGCTGCGGGAATCGTGGGCAGGGCGACGACGCCCGCCAAGCGATTCTCAGCGTTCCAGGTGAATACCCAGCGTCCGTCATTGGTCAGGTTGCCGTCCGGATCGTGACCGAAGACTTCCGGATTCCTGGCGAGGAAGATGGTTCCCACATTTGTGGCGATAATGTCGGCGTTGGTGCCGTTGCTGAGGACGGCCAGGTTTGTGACGCCCTGGAGCACTGCTGCGCCGGAGTTGTCGATTGCCAGTTCCTTGCGGAAGTAGTCGCCGTTGCGATAAGCGCGTTGGCTATTGATTGAGACGGTGGCGGCTGGGTTGGCGTTGCCTAACACGTCTACGGCGCTGGGCACGGTTCGCTGTGAATACTGATTAAGAGGGTTGGGGGAGTAGGTGCGCAGCCGGAGACCGGTTCCTGAACTGTCGCCGCCTTCCTTGACGGTTTTGCGGTTGCCGATGGTGTCGAACACGTATTCGAATTGCTGCCCCGCCACGGGTGTTCCGCTTGATGAGTACTTCTTGGCAGAGGATATTTGCCCGAGGCTGTCAAATTGGTAGGCCCAGCGGCTGCCGTCGGCCAGGACGGAGTTGGTTCGCTGATTCGCGTTGTTGTATTGGTAGCGGCTGGAGAAGGTGGTCGTGCCGTTGGTCCTTGAGAGGATGTTGGTAAGCCGGGTCAGGTAATCGTACTGCTTGACGCTGGTAATCCGTGCGTTTGCGTTTTGGGCGAAGGCAATATTGTCCACCAGGGCCGAATTGACAACGTAGGTGTAGGTGGCGGAGTTGGTCCCGTCGGATACCGATTTCAGCCGCGAGGCTTCATCATAGCCGTATGAGGTTTGTATCCCCAGGGACGAAACGTTCGTCAGCCGCATGTAACCGTCGTAGCTACTGGTCACGGTGACTCCTGCCAGGATACCATTGGCGTAGCTCTCACTGAGAAGCTGCCCCGCGCTATTGTAATTGAACGTGGTGGTGGCGAAGCCGTTTTCCACTACGGTTTGGAGGCGGGCGCGACGGTTATAACCGTTGGTGACGCTGGTGGCGTCGCTGTAGTTTACGGAGGCGAGATCGCCGGCTGTGTTGTATGCGTAGGTGGCACTTAGACCGCGTTTCCAGGTTCGGGTTTGGAGGCGGCCGGATGGGTAGTATTCATAGGTGGGGCCGTTGTTGTCGTTGAACTTGACCGAACAGAGCCAGCCGTGGTGAGTGTCGTAATTCCAGGTCGTGACGCCAGGTCCGGTTCCGTTGGCGAAATCTTGCCACGTTGTCATGGTCTGCAACCGCCCTTGGGAATCGTAGGTGTACTGGACTGGGTAAGTACGGCTGCCGTAGGTTTTCTTCAGCAAGCCGTTGGGGTAGTACTCGCTGAAGGTGCTGGTCGAGTCCGGCTGCAGGACGTTGGTGACCTGCGACATCTGGTCATAGTAAATGGTTGTCACTTGAGCGGGCGAGCCTGATGCCGGGGCTGGCGTGGTGGCGGTTTGAACCTGGTCCGCGTTGTTGAAGGTGAGGGTGCTGGTTCCGTTCCTCGCGTCATTTACGGTGGAGAGGTGCCCATCGCCATCGTAGCCGTAGGACACCTGTGTCACCTGGGCCGGGACTGAGGAGTAACGTGTGACGGTTGAAAGGCGGCCGTTGGTGGAGACCGAGATCTCGCTTGAGGTGTCTGGAAATGTGGTGGTGACTGTTTTAGTGCCGCTGGCGTATTGTGTGACGACACGGGCGACTTGGGGTGATGGGTCATTGGGATACAGGACACTCCACCGCCGGAGTCCGTCGAGTGACGTGTGAATTTCCGACGAGACGACAGTGTCGCTGGAATCGGGCGTTACCCATTCCGTGGTGCGGATCAAGGTGGTGTCGAAGGTGGTTCCTCCGTTGGTGTAAGTGGAAACCGTGTTTTGGACCCGCTGAATCCGGTGGTTGCCGGTTGTGTCGGGCGTGGCTGGCGGCGTGGCTGGGTCGGTTTCTAAGCCGGCCATCGTGTATTCGACCTCGCCTCGCGCGTTGTAAATATAGGCTTCGATTACCCCATCGGCATCGCGCTGCTTCCAAAGCTGGCCTTTGTCGTTGAAGAATTTTTGGCTGTAGGGGCTTCCGATCGCGTCGGCATAGACCGTTTTGTACTCGCGCCCAACGAAATCCTTGTAGGTCTTGGTCCACTCGGCGGTTGGGGCCGCGTTGGTGTCGAGGAGGGTGGTTTTGGTGTAAAGTTGAGCGGCGGCCGTATCGAATGCGTATTCGTATTGGACAGGCTGGACGGCTGTGCCTCGAACCTTTGCCAGGCGACCATCGCGGTAATACTCCTCGATGCGCGTGCCTGAGTTGGGGTAGGTGGTGGTGACCGTCCGTCCGCCAGTGGCGGTAGTGCCTTCGAGAATCGTATTAGTTCCCAGGAGGGCGTTCTGCTCCGAGACCACTCGCCCCGCCCGGTCAAATTTACGGGAGGGAAGAACGTCCACAGTAGAAGCGCCGATGCGGGTGGTCTTGGTTACGTTCCCGCTTGCATCAAAAGTGTTTTGAGTTTGGATGCCATACACGGTGGTAATCCATGGACGCTTTAGGGCATCTGGGGTATAGACGGTCGTCACCCCGTCGCGGTCAACGGACTGGACCAAACTACAGCAATCATAGGTGAATCCTTCCGTAGTATTATCTAGGTGGGTCAGCACTGTGTAACGGCCTTGCGGGTCAGCGGCACCGGGGACCGACCAAATGTCCGAAACGAGGTTCTTCTTGCTGATGAAATCCATGACCTGATTGGTCTGAACGTAACCGCGCTCATTGAGCGTGGTCTTGGTGATTTGGCCATCGGTGATGGCGGTAATATCGGTTGCATGCGCGGCGCCCTCTCGCACCTCGGTGTAAGTGCTCAGACCGTTGGTTAGTGGGAAGTAGGTGTAGTAAGTGCGGGTCCCGTCGGGCCGGTCAACGGAGTGGAGGGCGTTCTTGTTGGCTCCGTCCAAGTAGGTTCGTGTGATAGTGACCATGTTGCCCGAATCGTTCCAGGCTGCGCTTGGGCTTTTGCACACAATATTCGAACAAACGTTCAGCCGGGGATAGGTGTTTGAGGCGACCGCAAGGATAGTGTAGGCCCGAGAAACGAGCTGGAGTGAGCCGCCCGACGAATCCTTCACATAAACTTCGGTTCTCCTTGGAGTGACCAAGTCGACTCCTGCGTCTCCTGGTAGCAAGGTGTAATCATAGACTGTTTCTTTGTGCGCCACCGAGGTGGGGGCAGCGGAGAGGTCGGTTGGCGGGGCCGAATCGCCCCAAGGGGTGTACACGTTAGTCACGAGGTCGCCTGAATAGGCGTAGTGCTCCCAGTACCCGTCCGAGCGACTCATTCGCTGAAGCTTCTCGTGGCCGTCCGATGTGGCGATTGAGGCATAAGAATAGTAGGTGGACAGGGTGGGGTTGGCCGCCGAACCGTCAGCGGCGCTTCCGTCCAGGTCCTCCTGCACCAGGACATCAGGAACCTGGGTTCCGGTCAGATTGAGCGTTGAAATGGTCTTGGTGTCCTTCGATGAGATAGCCGTGTCACCAGGCGCGCTGGTTTCGACCGCCTCAGTGCGCCGGGTTGTCTCCCCCGGCGCCGGGGTTTGGCTTTGCGTCTCCTTACGTTCCTGAGACAGGCTGACCTTGGCGAGCGTCCAGGAGTTATTGGTCGAATTCCAGGTGAACATGTTGGCGCGATTCGCTCCCGCCGGGTCTTCGATGATCGAAAACTGATTGCCCGCAAAGGGCGTGACCCGCCACACCTTGAAGGCGGTTCCCGTCGGAACATAAATCCCCGACGAGTTGGTTGTGCCTGCGTCAGCGGCCCAATAGAGCCGGATATCGTACCCGCCGGTGTTGGTGGTAACGATGTCGGCAAGGCATTGGGGAGCCATGACTTGACGCAGTCCGTTGGCGTCCAGGGTGATGGTGGGGACGGCGTTATCCGTGTTGGTTTGGTCGTAGGTTAGACCTGCCGGCGTGGTCAACGAGGCCGAGTTTGTGAGTTTCAACCTGATGGAGCCCATGAACGAGTTGTCGGCGGGAAATACGCCGAGGCTGACAGCCAAAGCATTGCGCGCGGTGCCAACGGAAGCTTGGCCGATGCCGCAGTCGCCGTTGCTGCAATTCACGCAGCCAACCCGCAACGAACCGGAGACAAACCTCGCGGCGCTATTCGCGTCAATCGCCAGAACGGTAATTTCGCCATTTTCCCTTCCGCCACGCACCCAGCCGGTTATTGGATCGATGGTGCAGCCCAGGTTATCACCCACAATGGACCAAACAGGGTTTCCGGTGAAATAATTGGAAGTGGTGCCGCTAAAAAAGCAGAGTTGCGCCCTGGACTTGGCCTGGCCATCGGCAAAAATGGGATCCACTGTAAAATGAACGCGCTTGGGTTGGAGTGAAACCTGCCAGATCTTCGACATGCCAGACCTGACCGCGACGACATTCTTGTTATCGAAAACACCATTTCCGTTGTAATCCTTAAACTCATACAAGTAACCAAGTGGAGCGGAGGTCGAAAAGCCCATTGTGAACCCGCTGCTGCCGCAGGTATCGCCCACCATCGTCATTTTATAGGTCTTGCCACAGACTATATTGACAACCTTGCTGGCCGAGGAAGATACACCACAATCGCCGGCTGATCCGGTGGCGTACGAATTGAGCGCCGCCAGGCTTCGACCCGTCTCATCCTCAAGGTAAATATAGATGTAGTTAAACTGGCCGTCCCCGAGCCAGATCTGTTGGTAACCCAACGCCTTGAACGTAACACTTGCGCCATGCAGATCTGAGGCAAGCAGGAGCAGAGCGAGGCCCAGCAGAAGCTTACAAAGTGGAGTTTTCGATTTCATTATGTTCCAGCAGTTCTGTTTCCGTGATGAACGGTGATTCCTCAGAGGAATTGTCCTGGATGCGATCACCTGAGGACGGTGAACACGTCCAAGCGCGCTACCCCGTTCGTGTCTCCAACCGCACCCTGGACCATTGGATTCCGGCCCTCGCGCATTTCTTCAACGTTACTCACGCCGTCTCCGTCCCAATCCGAGGTATCGTTGAGGCCGACCAGTCGGGTGTATGCATCCGAAACCCCGTCGCCGTTTGAATCCTGCATCGTGCCGAGTGTGAAGTAGCACTCTGGCTGCGGTAGAGGTGACACGATGAAGTTGGTTTGGCCAGGCGTGCTTCGCCCCAGCCATGCCCAATTGGTGGCGCACAATGCGGGGGCGGGCAGAGACGCCATGTTAGTTGTATAGAAGAGGTCATAGCTATTCGTGAGCCAGCCGGAATCTGTGGTATTTGTGATCATCAACACCACAGAATTCGTAGAAACAAAGACAGGCGGATAGAGGCACAGACCCATCGCGAGCATGTACATAGGCGGCGAATTGGTACCGTTGTCTCCGTCATCCCCGTCGCCGCTGCCGTCCCCGGGTACTGGCGGGCCGTCCAGGGTCAGAGCACTCATTTGGCCGTCGAGAGTGCTCTGGGCGTTCAATTGTCTGGACTGTATTTGCGCAACAAAGGCTTGCAACTCATCCACTTGGGCCTGGAAAATAGAAGCAAGGTCCGCTGTGCTCAAAGCTCGGTTGCCATGCTTTGCCTGTTCTGAGACCAGTTGCCCATCTGTCTCATCTACCAAGAATTGGCCTCCACCAAGGGCATAGACCGGTGTGTTAGGGTCAAGGGGCGGGCAGGGTAGTGGTGCAGTTATGCAGGGGACGGAGCTTCTAATCTCCCAGAAAGTTCCGAATGGAGGTAATTGGTTTGCCGAGACAAAGGGCAATCCCTGTCCATCGGCAAGTATCGCGACAACCGAGTCGGGGTGTTGGACGGACTGCCCTTGCGATTGACTAGCCAATATGGAAGCTGAGCCAATGAGCATCCCCGTTGCTACCAGCGATGCCCCGCCTGAACGCAATGCTGAACAATTTATTTTCAATTAATATGCCTCCCGAAGGTTAAGGAGATTGGCGAGATAAAGAGCGCCCAAGGCACTCTGAAGCAGGTCAGTTGTATGAGGCTTTCAATCGCGAATTCACCAGTACCCATGCTCGCAATTATGACAGGTTACCGCTACGAGGCTAACCATTTGTTGTCAAATTGTTTGCGTTTCTTGCAGCACCTTCGATGCGCCTAGCAACCAATCAGAAAAACCTCGCGTTTGTGCCCGGGAGTTGCCGCAAGAGTTCTGCCTATGCCTTCGCGCAAATCGTCCGCATGTCCTCCTCGAAAGCACCTGGGAGAAAACGTAGCGCAGTTGAGAGTGCGACGGAGCATCACTCACCCGCGCAGCGCCGAGTACACCCTGGCGGGCAAAAAGTAAATTCCGATTAGTTTCAGGCCGCGAGGTCTTGTGATAAGTCCTGCCGGATAGCCGTGCGACAAAAGGCTGCTTTTTCGCACAGGGCCGGCGGGGCGGTGGCGGGTGCCGCCGCGGCCGCGTCGAGCATGGCCCCGACTTCCCGGCGAATGAACGGCCCCATCTGCGGCCAGGTGATACGGTGCATGCCAACGGCGTTAATGCCGCTAGGAATGGGGACCTCGTGCGAATGGGCCACGAACGCGCCACCGTCAATTACATCCGTCACTCTGTGCAGAGTGAGGACCAGGTGTTTACGCCCATCCCGCACCATGGCGGCAATGGGGTCCGGGCCGGGATACGACGGCCAAGTGGCGCCGCTATGGTGGAAGTTGTAAAATCCCAGATTGGGGTAAGTGGTTAGGCGGTTCGGGATCTTCTGGCCGAAGGTGGCCATCAGGCAAAGCTCCGGGCGCCAATCGTTGAAGAATAGCTCGTGGAACTCCGGCGTTTTCACCCGGCCAGTGAACACGGGAAGGCCGTGCTCTTCAGCGAATCGAGGCACCATCAACTCCTCATCGTGCGTGTGTGGATACTTCCATAACCGCACGTTGGCATGGGTAAACGGCTGCGTCGGATCGTCAGTGGCAACCCCCGCGATGACCAATCTGGAGGCCAGAGGACCAAACAGCAACTCCTTGAGAACATGGTAGCCGCCCATGAAACTGCCGAACACGACCACGCGGGTCTTGGGTTCGGAAGCAGCGAGTAGATTGCAGGGGGGGCGGAGTTGGCTGGCTCCGCACAGGGCCGGGTAGGTAACGGCATTCATGGCACGTGAGCATCGTTGCGGGCGCCGAACTGCGGGATCTGCAAGGGCATGACCCGATCACACCCTCAATACGGACACCGTCAAGATCCGCAGCCGAGGCCACGCAATTTCAAATATCAAGGTAGATATCGCTCCAGTCGGATAGATAAGCAAGTAGATTGTTTCGATTCCGTGTAGATAGTTGTGCTAATCTCAGATCGCGAAGCCGGCCTTCCCGAGTGCCCTGAGTGTGCCGGTCTCCTGGAGCAACCGCTCGACCACTGCCACGGTGGATTCCGCGTCGCCTTCATCCTGGACCTGGCAAAACCTCCGCCAGTTCTGGTCGGCAGTTCGTTTGAGCCGTTCCTGCTCCCCTTCGAGACTACCGGAGGCTCCGCCTTCCTGCAAAGGTGCCTCCGATAGCAACCATTGAAACACCTTTTCCAGGAACCGCGTGTTCCGGGAGTGATGCAAAAGGCCAGAAGCGCCGGTTTCGAAAGCGTGCGGTCCGCCAAAGAGCACATATCGACCCCGGCCATGCCGTCCGGCCACCGCAATCGGGAGCGAGTAGAACGAAATCTGGCGATGGGTGCGGTTGTAGCTGACGCAACTCCCCCCGGGCGAATAGACCAGCGCGTGGGCGTCAGCGCCGGGCAGCACCGTGAAAGTCGCCATATAACGCCAGGCCACCCGCTCAATCCCGTGGGCGGCCCAGCCCAGGGGAAGCAGGTCGCGCTCCGTGACAAAGAGGGATTGCAGCGGGTGAGTGGTGCGCACCCTTTCCAAATCAACGACTGCGTCATCGTTGAGCAGGCAGCCCAGGGGGGCGAACAGTTGGCCCAGATTGGTCTGGGTGAAGGAATCCCCGAACCGGTAGGCAAAAGCCAACACCCGCCCTCCCCGGCGGAGATAATCCAGTGTTTGGCAGATTTCATCGGGAGTGAATAGTGCCGCCGGGTCCAACCGCCAGCATTCGCCGCCGGGGTTGTATTGGCCCGTCGGCGGCGGGATCACCAGCAAGCGGGCAGGGGCGAGGTCCAGCGGCTTGTGCCGCTGACTGTGGCAATCGGCGCCCAGGCGCTCGAAGAGCGCGGCCATCCCGGCGAAATTGGTGTGGCGCTGGCGCGAGGTGAAGCCGGTTTGACACCAATGCGCCTGACCATGGGATTCATCAAACAACACTGGGATCAGGGAGGATTCGGCTGGCATAGACGGGCTCCGACGAACGGCAACAGTATAGTAAATGGTGGAGAATTGTTTGCTGGGGGCACAATTCTCAAAAGCCTTGAACCTTCCGGAAAAACCTCCCACCCGAGTCGTTACGGTGAACCCACGGGCGCGGCCGCGACCTGGCCCTCCCCCTCGTGACCCTGAGCGAAGATCCAGGAATGGGCCAAATCGGCCACCTTGGCCACCGTCAGCAGGTCATCACGGCCGAAGCTCTCGGTGGACTGCCACTGATCGCTGTCTTTGTAGAGGCGGCTAAAGGTGACGTTGAAACGAACGCCGATTTCAGTTTCGTTTCGCCACACCGCGGCCTTGATGGCGCCCAGGCGCACTTCGTGAACCGGTTTGGTCTTGTTTCTCATGAGGGATGTGTTGGTTGACATAAGTTCCATGTTTTTGTCCTTGTGAAAAGCGACGCCCGGCCACGGGCATCGAGTGATCTCCCGATTCATACCACGTTTGAAAACGCTAAACAACCGGCCGGGCTGGTTTGCCAGTCCGGGCACCGTTGACACCTGGGGTCCGGCCGGAAGTTGCATCCACCGGGCAATTGTGGGGCGGAGAGAAGGTCCGGATTCGCGTCTTCGACCCGGACTAATCGAGGCCCGGTTGACTAGCCTCGCGATTTGGAGGATTCTCAGGTTACCAGGATGGTTTTCTTCAAGCAGGGTTGAACGGGTTCACGCGCCCAACGATTAGGTCTTTGCCGTCGCCGTCTTCTGACTTTCCCCTCAACGTCTGGTCCATGGCTGACCAGCATGTCGCAGGGGTTACTTCCGACTGGATTCAAATCCGTGCCGCCTGGCGCCCAGTTGGAAAGTTCATCATGCCTGACCGGAACCGATCCGGTCGGCGGCACTGCCGAAAACACCGCGTATGAATCACGACACCAGCAACTTCAAGGCTCTGGCCTTGACCGATGACACGCTCCGCGGGCAGGCCCCAAGCATTTTTGCTTCCGGCCCCATGCAGGGCGTCAGCCCCCGTTACACGTTCGTGCCCACCGCACGAATCATCACCGGACTCCGGGCGCTGGATTGGGTGCCCGTCAAGGTGGAAGAACAGCGCATCCGCCTGGAAACCCGGCGCGGCTTCCAAAAGCACCAGCTTCGGTTCCGCCGTGCCGAACAGATGGAGACGCTCGACGAATGGAACATTGAACTGGTACTGCTCAACTCGCATGACGCGGGTTGTGCCTACCAATTGCACGCCGGCATTTACCGGCGCATTTGCAGTAATGGCCTGGTGCTCAGCGAAGGCAGCTTCGAGGCCATTCGGTTCCGCCATTCCGGACTGGAAAGCGACGCCGTGGTCGGAGCGAGCCTGCGCTTGCTCGACTTCATGCCCAAGGTCGGGGCCTTGGTCGGGCAATTCCACGCACGGAAGCTCGAGGCAAGGGAGTCCTTGCTCTTTGCCCGGTCAGCCTTGGCGCTGCGGTATCCGAAGGTGGAGGAAGCCCCGGTGGACGCCGAAACGCTCCTCAAGGCCCATCGCCCGGAGGATGAAGGGACCGACTTGTGGCGGACGCTCAATCGTTGCCAGGAAAACCTGATCCAGGGCGGCGTTTCCGATTGGCACAGGGACCGGCGCGGGAAGCTCCGATCGGTGCGCAGGCTCAGTGGCATTGACTCCAAGGTCAGCGTCAACAAGGGCCTCTGGGGCCTGGCTGAAAGGCTGGTCAAAGGGGAGTCGTTGGAGGCTGAAACGGTCACCCTCACGGCCTGAAAGGGAGGTTATTCGAAAGGTTGCTTGGCTTTTGAGGATTGTGCCCAACAAACAATCCTCAACCCTCAGCCTGCCCCCGATCTTGTCCAACGGAAGAGTAGCCGAGATTCCGCAAAGCTGCTTCCGATGGAAAACAGGGCAGGCTCGTCTGGCGCTTTCAAGTCGCTTCTACGTTCGGATAACTCCAGGCTGCGATAATCTGTCGCGAGTTGCCGATGGGGCTACTCGCCAAGCGACAGCACACAACGCAATCCTACGCAGTCGAGAACCGTTGCCGGCGCATAAATATCGCGTACTGCGGTCCTGCAATAGTATGCGTCGCCGCTCCAGCCCCCGCCGCGAAATATACGAAAAGAACTCGCGCTTGGGCCATGCGGATCGGTTTGGCTTACGCTCGAATAGGGTCCATGGAAGTCCCAGCACCATGCGTATACGTTTCCGGCCATGTCGTATAGCCCATAGGCATTCGGAGCAAAGTAGCCCACGGGACTTGTATATGGGGCACCATTTTGAGCGAAGGCGGGGTGAAATCCTTGGGTAGGGTTGACATCGTAACTCCAGGCGGCGTCACTGTAGTAGTTGGCCTGATTCTGCGTGATAGTGTCACCCCACGGAAATCGCTTTCCACTGAGGCCGCCTCGCGCCGCTTTCTCCCACTCCGCCTCCGTGGGCAGTCTGTATCCCGAACTCCAGTTCACACATTCGGACGTAATGTCGTTCGTTCCCATCCGATAGACCGAGGTCTGATTTGAGCTGGTGTAATATGCGGGCACTCGCCCTTCCATTTCGCTTCGAGCATTACACCATTTTACACAATCATACCAGTTGATCGACTGCACAGGATGAGTCGCCGCTTTTCCAGAGCCCTGATTGTCAAACACATAGCCATGGTTCATGGCCCACTGGTATACTTGTTGCCAAAAGCTAAAGCTGACTAGATTTGTATCCATGTAAAAGGCGCCCACATAGACAGTGTGTACTGGAATCGAGTCAGGCATCGAATCCAGGTTGTCCCCCATTTCAAATGTCCCGGCGGAAACGAAGCGCATCCTGGCTATGCCAGAAGCTTGAACGCGGTAAAACCGACGCGATGATGGGGGTGCGGTCACATCGACGAACCAATAGGGGCTTTGGGTGACTACCAAGTTTGTGATTGCCGTCCAATTTGTCTGGCTCAGGTCTGAGGAATACTGAATTTGATGAATGGCGCCAACCTCACCCTGAACTGTCAACCGCGGCACCATGGAGATGTCGGTAACGAGCGGGGCGGCAGCATGCGCGCCTACGGACACGCCCATTGCAAAAAGAACTAAGCTGGCTTTGAGTGTTCTTGTCATCATCGTCGTGATTGTTGTAAGACACAATCATGTGCGTCTTTGGGCTAAAGAAATATATTAATGTCGGAGCGGGGGATTGTTGGCAACTAAATTCTTGAGCGAAGCGAATCGTCTCCCATCTGTGCGGCATTATCCACAGCGCTGCGCAACAATGCTGTGGGTATTTTTGAGTTGTGGGCTGAGCTTGCAAACGAGCTTTTCAGCCTGGTTGCAGCCGGTCTCTATGCGGATAATGTTCGCAGTCATGAGCACGTAGATGAGCTTACGCTTTCACCCCTGTTCTACGTTCACGGAGTTTCGAGGTTACGGAAAATGTTGAAAATATTGGGCAAGCGGGTCGACGGTGGACGTCATCCTGACGCCGGTTGTCGTAGCAACTTGTCAGCCGGCAGGGAGGCCCGATTGGAGAAGAATCCGGGGGCGGGGCCATGAAGTGAGCACAGAGGCAGACGGAGCATGCTGCCGATCACAGGGTCGAGGCGTTGGTGTGGTCGTCAGGGGCATTTCTTTGGGTGGCCAATCCGGCTTTAACGCGAACTTCACTCTCAGAATCCGCCAGAGCGTTGGTCAGTGCTGGGAGGGCCAGTCGGGCGCGGCTGCCGAATTCCGCGAGCGCGCGCGCGGCTTCCCCGCGCAGGTCGGCGCGGGGGTCCTGGAGGCACCGCGTGAGCGCGGGGACGACCAGGCCGGGGTCCAGTTTCAGTTCGCCGAGGGTGCGGGCGTTCATGCTGGCCGCGAATGCGTTGGGGTGTTGGAGGTTCTTTACAAGGAGTGGGATCAGGGAGTAAGCATTGGGGCCAAGGTCCCTGATGGCGCACAAGAGGAACAGGTCGCCGGGGCCGCGAGGGGCGGCAAGTTGCGCGGCCAGGAGCGGGACGGCAGGCGGGCCTATCTTGATCAAGGCTGCCATAGCGCGATTGCGCTTGCTCGAAGCGGCCTGGGACAACGGGACGCTGGCTCGCCGGACGAGCTCCTGGAATGCCGGCGCGGCGGCTGGTCCCAAGGCGGCAAACGCCTCGACTGCGTTCTGGGCCTGTTCGTCCATGGGGGGACTGAGGAGCAGGCGTTGAACGGAGCGGTTGAGTGCAATGGCGATGGGCAGCCGATTGAAGAGGCGGACCAGGTGGTAGCGTTCTAAGGGGTATTCGTAGGCTACCCAGGTCAGCAACGCAGGGAGGGCGTTGGTCCCGATTTGTTGGACGGCCGCCACGGCCTCCCGTTTCTGCGTGGCGGATGCGGCCACCCCGTTGCTCTGGCCAATGAGGAGGAGCCACTCCGAGAGGGGCCGGCCTGAGCAAAGAGGGTCCGGGACGCGAGCGGGAAGGCGGCACAGGGTGCCTGTCGCCACGCCGAGGAAAAGGAGCAGTGCCGTCTTTTGGGGTGCCTTAGGAGCAGGCCGCCGTTCACGGGCGCAGAATGCCAGAGGACGATCGAACGAGCGAGCAAATTGACATCGCGGTTGACCTGGCGCATGCCCCGGTTCCACCGCCCTCTTCGCCCTCCTTCGCCCTCTCCCCCATCGAGGATTACGATTTACTCCGAGGAGCTTTATCATACATTTCCAGGATGCAGCAGGTATCCGTGCGGGATTCGTGTGATCCGGCAACATCAAGCCCAGGTCAGGCAGGGATCGGTGACTCCTCCTGCCAAAGCCCGCCCTTATCCGGGGAAATCGATGATGGATCAGGCGCTCGCCCGGCAGGAGCGGGACAATCACCATTCCCCCAGACACCCTGGACGCTGGTTCTGGAGGCGGCCAACGGAGCGACCGACTCCGCGGATGAGGCGTTGCGCCGATTGTGCCTCATTTATGAGAGCCCGATCCGCCACTGGCTCCTCCGGCGAGGCACCCGCGCCGACGAGGCGGACGACATTACGCACGGGTTTATAGAACATCTCCTGGAGCGAAATCGGTTACAAAGTGTAGAACGCCGAGAGAGCAAATTCCGGTCCTTCCTTCTGCGCGGCTTGCAGCGGTTCATCTGGGATCAATACCGGCGGCGAAGCCGGGCTCAAACCGTGCCGCTGGAAGAGACGGATGTTCCCGACAGCACTGGCGGCGCCGATAGCCAATACGACACCGAGTTTGCCCTGCGGGTGCACGAGCGCGCTCTGGCCAGGCTGGCCGAGCAGTTTGATCGGGTGGGTAGGCGGGAGCGCTTTCTGGCGCTCAGACCCTTCATCCTTGGCCGCGATGGAACCACCAGCTATGAGCTGGTGGGTAGGCGCCTCGGACTTAAAGCCAATGCCGTGAAAAAGGCCGTCTTCGATCTACGCGACGGCTATTGCGAGGCCTTCCGCCAGGAAGTGCTCGACACGGTTCCCCGCGAAGCCTTGAAGGAGGAGATGCGGTATCTTCTCACCCTGGTGGCCCGGGGTCATGAGGGAGCCCCGACGTAATCCGCGCCCAGGCCGCTTTTGGGGGTAACCTTGCCTTGGCGTGCGCGTAGAACCGTTCGCATTGACCAAAGTCAAAAGAACATGAACATGGGAGGCTCCGAGGATGCCACGCCACTACCCGCCTCATCGGAACGGGTGGCCATTCGGTACATGGGCGATTACCTGCTGGTTGGAGAAATTGCCAGCGGGGGCATGGGGAGCGTCTTCCAGGCCAGGCAGTTGAGCCTCAACCGCAAGGTGGCCATCAAACTCATCCGCGCGGGTCATGCGCCACCGGACATCGAACTCCAGCGCTTCCGTACCGAAGCAGAAGCGGCCGCGCGACTTGATCACCCCAATATTGTCCCGATCTACGAGATCGGGGAGCACGAGGGGCAGCCTTATCTCAGCATGCAACTGGTGGATGGTGAGAGCCTCGCCGACCTCCTCGGGGAAGATCCGAGCAATCTGCTGCCTCACCGTCAGGCCGCCGAAGTAGTCGCCAAAGTGGCGCGGGCGGTTCACCACGCTCACCAGCGCGGCGTACTCCACCGAGACATCAAACCTGGGAACATCCTGCTGGACGCCGCTGGGGAACCGCACCTGACCGATTTCGGCCTGGCCCGGCTGCGAGACTCATCCCAATCTCTCACTGCCACACAATCCACCTTGGGTACGCCCGCCTATATGGCCCCCGAAGTGGCCGCCGCCGGTGCCCGAGAGGCAACTATATCCGCTGACATTTACAGCTTGGGCGCGGTCCTCTACCACCTGCTAACTGGTCACTCCCCATTCACAGGAAACTCGCCGCTTGAGGTGCTGGACCGTGTCAGGAACCAGGACCCGTTGCCACCACGATCCCTAGCCCGCTCGATCCCGCACGACCTGGAACAGGTTTGTTTGAAGGCACTGCGACGCGAGCCAATGGCACGCTACGCCTCCGCGGCGGATCTGGCGGAAGACCTTGGTCGGTATTTGCGTGGCGAACCCATCCAGGCGCAGCCTCTGGGGTGGTGCGAGCGGGCCTGGCGTGCCTGCCGGCGGCGTCCGTTGGTCAGCGCGTTGAGCGTGGCTCTCTTGCTGGCGGTTGCCCTCGGCGCCGTGGCGGTTGGCTTTCAGTGGCAGCGCACCCAGGCCGCCAATCGTGAACTACGGCACGCCAACGCGCTGGCGCAATTGCGCGCTGCCGAGGGCCTGTTCCAACTGGACCAACCGCTCCGCGCCCTCCCGATCCTGGCCGGCCAGTTACGCCGCGATCCCAATGATTCGCTGGCGGCCAACCGACTGCTCTCCGCCCTGACCTGGCGAGGGTGGGCGTTGCCTTTCGCGTCCCTCGGCCCCCAGCCTAGCACGAGCCAGCGTGTCGTGTTCAGCCGCGATGGCACACGAGTTCTGACCGCAGACTCCGAGAGCCGTTTGCGGGTGTGGGACGCAGCATCCGCGAAACCGGTGATCCCATTTTTCAATCGAGGCGCAGCCCCGGGTTCACTGGCCTTTAGTCCCGACGGACGGCTGGTGGCGGAGCTGGATCAAAATGGGACCTTGCGAGTGTTCTCCCTGCGAACTGAGCCAGCCGAGGTGTTCTGCCTCAGCAACGTCGCCACATTCGCTTTCACCCGAAAGGAGGGGTCGTGGGTGACCGCCCAACTTGACGAGGGCGCGCGCTTCTGGCGTATGATGGGTCCCGACTCCGCCGCCGAGCCCAAAGCCACATCAACAGGCCAGGATGACCCTGGGCCGCGGCCCTCCTCCTCGGCTATCCCTCGTCCGGTCTCCTCCGCTGCCCTCGGCGGTCCGGCTGAAGCTATGGTCCTGAGCTGCGACGGCACCGGGCTCGCCACCGCCACGAATCAAATCGTCTCGGTGTGGGAGGTCGAAAGTGGGCGCATCATTGCCACCCTTCACCATACCAACGCAATCAGTCTGTTGCGGTTCCGTGCCGATGGTGCCCGGCTTCTGGCGGTTACAAAACCCGCTGGCGGCCCGATGCTGTACGTCTGGCACGTCGCGTCGGGCAGGCTTCTCTGGGCGCGCCCAAGTCCCGTGCCCGTGGCGCTGGCAGCCTTCAGTCCTGATGGGCGATGGGTGGCCGTGAGCGATGAGAGCTCCGGCGATGCCAGCTACCTCTTCGATGCGGAGACCGGACAACTCCTTTACACCTCCCCGGCCCGGACCTCGCTAGCGATGGACACACCCTTTTCCCCCGGCTCAGATCTTCTGCTGCTCTCGGCTCGCTCCAGTTGGCTCCGGCTCCAGCAGGTGCCCAGCCATCAACCGGCAGCCGAACCCATTCCAACCACCAGTTTCGGCTTCGAAGAGTGCGCCTTTTCACCGGACGGCCGGCGATTGGCTGCGTGCATGGGTTCGGAAACGCTCCTTTATGATCTTCGCATTACACCCACACTGGCACCTGAAACCTCCACCAGCGCTTGGGAAATCGTCTCCAGCCCTAGCCGAGACAGCAAGTCGCTGCTTACCGGGACCACGGACCACAGCGTGCAGCTCAGGAGCATTCCTGATCTGCGCCCTCTCGGACCTCCTCTGCCCCACGCGGCCAGAGTGGACGTCCTCGCCCTGGCCCCAGCCGGCACGCCTGTCGCCACGGTTTGCGCCGACGGTTTCGCCCGGGTATGGGATCCCCAATCGGGCGCATTGACGCTGCCTCCTCTTGCCGGAGTGCCCCATGGGCGAAAACTGGCCTTCACTCGCGATGGCTCGCGTCTGGTCTGTGCCACCGAGGATGCCAGGCTGCATGTGTGGAGCGTGGCGGATGGTTCTCGCCCATTCCCAGCGGCTTCCCTCCGACCGGACCTTACCAACGGCGGGTTGTTGCGCTTGACAGCCTGGCAACTTGGGCCGGGAGATCAGCGAGCCGCACTGGGTTGGGCCGATGGATGTGTTCAGGTTCGCGACCTTGCCTCCTCCCGCCTCCTCTTTGAGGTCCATCACGAGGGTCCGGTCAAGGGCATGGTGTTCAGCCCCGACGGGAAAGTGCTCGCTACCGCCGCAGCCGACGGCACCTTGCGGCTGTGGGACGCGAACACCGGGCGACTCAAACTGCCTCCCATCTTTAGTTCCGACCCTTTGATGTCGTTGAAAATAAGCCCCGATGGAACCCTGCTGCTGGCCGGCTGTTACGACGGCAGCGCCAAAGTGTGGCGCGCCCAGGATGGCGGGTTGCTTGCGGAGTGCTGGGGCCATGAGGACTACGTGCAGGGCACTGCTTTCGACCCGCGCGGAACTACCTTTGTCACCGGGGCCTGGGACGGCCACCTACGCTTCTGGGACGTCGCGACCGGTCTGCCGCTCAGCGATTTCATCTCGCATGGCCACGATACCATCCAAGAGGTGGAATTCACCCCGGACGGCCGCTGGGTAGGAACGTGGTCCGCAAACTGTCGCCTCCGTTTTACCCCCGTGCTTAGAGCGACCGTCCCGGCTCCGGACTGGTTGCCTATCCTGGCCGAATGCCTCGCCGGCAGTCGACAACTCCCCAACGGTCCTATACAGCCCGTGCCCGCCTCGGAATTCCTCGCGCTGCGTGCCCGCCTGCAAACCCTCCCCGGCAATGATTTTTATGCCGTTTGGGCTCGGTGGTTCTTCTCCGACCGCACGGAGCGATGGCCCGGGTTCGACGGGCAGTGATGTCTAGTTGCATGCGGCTCCCCCTGGCGTCAGAACCGGGAGGAAATGAGTGTTTGCTGGACCATAGTTCGGGCGCACTTAACCAACCACGTTCCCAGTTCTCGTAATAAGGCGCTTCTTGCTCCTCTGTAGTTGCGCCGTTTCGCCACCGGCCCGGAAAACTCACTTTTCGAGTAACCTTCCGTCTTTGCCAGCGTAGAAGCGGAGTGTTACGAAAACAATTGAAAACCTGAGTTTATCATGAAGACGCCACTATCGGGTGCCTGGGGCGCAAAGACATTACCCGGCCCCTTCCGCCAGCCGAGGCTGGCTCACGTTGAGGCTGGTGGATGGGATCTATGAAGCGTTCTCCCTCGATCGGGATTTTCTGGTCTGCTGTTCTTGGGTGCCTTGGCATGCTCACCTTAGGAACGCGGGCCGTGGCCGGCGACGTTGTGCTCGGCTACCAATACGACGCTGCCAATGGCGTGCTGCAACTGTCGCTCCCCCCCAACCCCAGCGCCTACTACACGCTGGAGTGGTCGGCGGACTTGCGGAGTTTTACCCCGGTGGGAATGTCGCTCGGGAATTCCGGAGCCGCGTGGGCTTACACCGTGCGGATGGGCGCCCAGCCAGGTTTCTTCCGCGTCCAGACTCACAGCGTCTTCTCGCCGGTTGATACCGACGGCGACGGCATCGACGACCTCTACGAACTTCAGCACCCGGGCTGCCTGAACCCAACCAACTACTACGACGCCAGCCAACCTTGTCTCACCAACGGCATGTCCAACTACCAGTTTTACCTGCACGAGTTGTTTGGCGGCCCGGGCATCACTCCACAATTCTACAGTCGCGAGGCCAGCGTGTTCAATTTCGGCGCGCCGACCGCCCGGCACGAGGCTGTTTCCCGGGAGACAACGGTCTGGAATTTCGGCCAACCCTCCGCCAGGCTTGAGGCGGTCTCCAAAGAAGTCTCCGTCTATAGTGCACTCCCTGGCTCCGGCCCGCCAATGTCCGAGATCAACCAGGTCTATTCGCGTGAGACCACAGTATGGAACTTCGGCCGCCCGACGACCACCCGGGAAGCCATCTCTCAAGAGGTAAGCGTCTATAACGCGAACCCCGGCTCCGGCCCGCCGGTGTCTGACATTAACCAGGCCTATTCCCGCGAAGTATCAGTATTCAATTTCGGCCAGCCCTCCGCCAGGCGGGAAGCCATCTCGCGCGAGATCAGCGTTCTGAATTTCGAGGACCCCATTCACCCCTAATTCTCAAGTCGAATCGAATTCAACCAATGAAAACAAAACCCACGATCCTTCTCGCCGCGCTCGGCCTAGCCGTGTGCCTGCAGTCGGCTCAAGCCCAACTCCTCATCCCTAGCGACGGCTCGGATGGCGCCATGGCTCCCGACGGCGCCACCACCAACGTTGTTATCGACCTCTCACGAGCTGTGACCGGCGACTGGAATGTCGACAACAGCGCCAACGCCGGCAAGGGTATCTACGACCCGAGCAAGTGGGCCGTCGTGTTCAAGTATTCGTCAGTCAACATACCGGCGGGGGTAACGGTGTCGTTCATCAACCACCCGACTCACGCGCCCGTGGTCTGGCTGGTGCAGGGGAGCGTGACCAATTTTGGGATGATTGATCTCTCTGGAGGCGCGAACCGGGGCGGCGTGAACGCTCTTGTTCCCGTCGAACCGGCGCCCGGCGGTTTCCGGGGTGCGCCGTCTGGGCCTGCAGGCAGTGGATACGGGTTGGGACCAGGTGGTTCCCCGCAGGACGGTAACGGTTTTCCTACGGCTGCCTCCTATAACGGGGTGTATGGAAATCCGCAAATCCTACCCTTGATTGGCGGTTCGGGCACGAGTGGTGGCGGTGGGTATTCGGGTGGCGGTGGGGGTGGGGCAATTCTCATTGCAGCTTCTGGCGTTCTGCACAACGATGGGGTCATTTCCGCCGCTGGCGGCTGGGTTAGCATGGGCTCGTATGGCGCCGGCCGATTGGGCAGCGGCGGTGCTGTGAAGGTTATCGCGTCGCGGGTCTCGGGGGCTGGGGAGATCAACTGCCTCGGTGGAGGACCGGGTCGCACGCGCATTCAGACCGACTATCTTGCTCCTTCGTTGCGGGTTTATCCCGAGACAATCGCGGCAACGAACACCATACCACCGCAGATCTGGCCGCCGGAGACGACCCCCACGGTGCGCATTGTAAGCGTGGGACCCGACGCGAGCACCAATGCTTCCGTTTTTGTCCCCGCCGACCCGACCGCCCCACTGGTGAGCAGCGCAGACGTGGCGATCGAAAACGAGGCCCAGGCGGTGATCACTCTCGAGACGAAGAACCTCCCCATCGAAGGCGTCGTGCAGGTGCGGGCCGCCTCGAAATGGGGCGGGGCGAGTTGGGTGAATGCCTCCTACGCGAGTGGCGATCGGGCCAGGGCCACTTGGCTGGCCCCCTACACGTTCCCCAAGGGCTACACGACGTTGCAAGCTCGCGCCACAGCACCTTGAACCGGCAATTCGGAATGCGCGTGACCCCGATCACCCGGTTTGGCTCAGTGGCACTCGAGTGAGATCATCGTATATGAAAACACCGACTACCAAACACCCCTCATATCCCAGGGCCGCTGGTCTCTATTCCGGCCTTGGGCTGGCGACCCTGCTCGCCTGCGTCTCTGCGGCGCTATGGACGGGCTGCAGTTCCAATGACAGTCCCGGGAAGGTCGTGGTGCGGTTCATCCACGAAGCTGCGGCGAATCACTGGACCAACGCCATGCAACTAGTGACCGCCCCCACCGCCGAGGCCATGCGGCCCATACTGCCGCAACTGGAAAAGGAGCTTCAGGGTGCCGGGGAGGTTGAGATTGTCGAGGAGCGCATCCAGGGTGAGCGTGCCTTGGTGCGGTTCAAAATGGGCAAGGACGCCAAACCAGACGAAATCCCGCTCCAGAAGGTAAATGGGAGGTGGAAGGTGGACCGTGCGAACCGGTTCCTTATGGCCGCCGTCATGATCGCACCATGGACGGGGGCCGGTGACCAGGCGCTTGAACTCGCCGAGAAGACGCGCCAACTGGAGATCACCAATGGAGCCATGTGGGGCAAGCTTGGGATGATGCTCTACGATGGAAACCATTACGACGAGGCCACCGCGGCGTTTGTGACCGCCGCTGAGTCGAGGGACCCAATGTGGGGTTTCGCCGGCTTGGTCTGGCAAGGGCATATCCTGGATCTGCAGAACCACCGCGCGGCGGCTTTGCAACGATATCGCGAAGCAAACGCCAAGGAAAAAAAGCCCGTGGTGCGACATGACCAATACGGCATCGTCCTGAATCAGAAATGGGTGGAGGCGCGGCTCAAGCAGCCATTCCGACGGAACTCAAACGATGACTCGGATTCGCCTTCCGGCCCCCCAAACCGAGCGTCTGAGGCTGCCGCCACGACGCGCCTCCCCCGGGCCTCGGATGCCACCTCTTCCCTTCCGGAAGCCCTCTCGTCGAAAATGATTTGGGTCAAACCGGGCACGTTCACCATGGGTGGAGCCGACGTGGTGACCCTGACCTGGGCGAACGACAAGCCCTTTCGGAGCCACGAACAGCCTACTCGCGTGACCCTGACGCGCGGGTTTTGGATGTGTAAGTTCGAGGTCACCCAGGGCGAATTCCAGGATGTCATGGGGTTCAACCACAGCAAATACACGGGCGACCCTCGCCAACCGGTAGGCGGCGTCGGGTGGAAAGACGCTCAGGGCTATTGCGCACGCCTGACTCGCCGCGAGCAACAGGCCGGGACGCTTCCGGCAGGCTACTCTTATCGTCTGCCGACGGAGGCGGAATGGGAGTACGCCGCCCGAGCCGGAGACAGGCCGTTCGAGGGATGGGACCAAGACAGCCCGGACTGGCGGCTGGACGACTACGCCTGGCACAAGGACAACAGCCAGGCCACCACCCATCCAGTCGGCCAAAAGAAGCCGAACGCGTGGGGGCTATACGACATGCGCGGCAACGTCTATGAATACTGCCAGGATGCATTCGGGCCTCTGCCGGGCGGCAGCGCGACTGACTACAAGGCTCCCGGCTCAGGCCTCGTGGTGATTCGCGGCGGCAGCATGGCGCATTCCGATCTCACCCGCACCACCTCGCGGCAGGGAGTCGGACCGGGCCCGGGAGGAGCGCACGATTTCGGATTTCGCGTCGTAATAGATCCGGGTATCGTGGCCGGCAATCCCGGCAACTGAGGATCGGCGAAAACAGTGACAACGACCAATGACCATTTTCGGGGTCGCCAACCGGTCGGCACCTGACACCGGCAGGCTCATGGAATCCGTATCCGGAAGATGTGTATTCACATTCAACGAGGGTCTGATTCGTTCGGACCTTACACGTCGCAGGAGGTAAAGGACTACCTCGTTGGCGGCGTGCTCGTTCCCACCGACCTGGCTTGGCAAGAAGGTCTTCCCGCGTGGGTGCCGCTTTCTGAATTCCCCGGGGTCGAAGGGGGCATTGCCGTTCGATCCCAAAAGTGCTCCTGGAAGGGCCTGCGGATCAAAGCCACGGCGATTTCCATGGGCATCATCTTAGTCGGCACGGTCGCCGTTTTCTGTCTCAGATCGAAATCAGACCGACCACGCCAAACCACGGCCGAGCTGCCGAGCGCGCAAGGCCTGCCACCAACCCCGAAACCTGCGACCGTGGAGAGCCCGGCAGCACCATCGGCCGAAAGCACCCAACCACCATCGACCGCCCAAACGACTGGCAACCAAACTGTGGATAAGGTGGGCGAAGCCGGAACCCCGGCGACTGAGGACGGCGCCACCGGCATCCTGGCCGGGAGGGCGCAGCCGTCGTCCTTTGTCCCAACGGCGGCCAGGGGGGCCGACCGAGCTACCATGATAAAAGTGTTGAAATTGCGAGGCCAACCGGCGTTTGGCCTGACGAACATCCTGGTCGTGGTCGAGCAACGGTTGGCCGAAAAAAGCGAAGTGCGCGACAGGGTAGAGCGTTATGCAGAGGACATTTGGAAAGCCTACGGCGTTGGCGTGGAGGTCGTCTCGCTTTCCTCCTCCTCCTCCCGCTATCTGAAGGGGATAGTACGCAGCCGAATGGCGAGCGGTCTTTCGGGCGCCGTTTTCGTCGGGAATGTGCCCAAAGCCTATGGCGAGCTGTTCGAGGTTCAGGTGCCGCGGGATATTTTTCTCTGCGACCTCTACTTTATGAACCAGAATACGCAACCGTTGCCCGGTGGGGGGTGGGAGGACCCTGGCTGGCTCGATGAGGGACGCCCGGCATTTGCGATGGTCATGCGCCAGGCGGTGAGCACCATCGACGTCGATTGGGGTCAAACCTCGCCGCATCCGGGGGTCGTCCCCACGAATGGCTTTTCCGTCCGGTATGCCGGGGCGATAGTCCCCCCCAGCAGCGGGGTTTTCACGTTCGTAATTCGCTCGGGCAATGGAGTACGGCTGACCGTAAAGGGCAGCAAGATCATTGATGAATGGAGCGGCGGTCGGGGTGGGGATTATCAGGGAACAGTGGATCTGAAAGCGGGAGTGGCCGTGCCGATATTGCTGGACTATTTCAAGAATCACGGGAGTGCAGAGGTCCACCTTTCGTGGACTCCTGCAGGAAAGAAGACCGTCTCAACGGTACCGGCATCGGCGTTCGCCAATCTCAAGGCTTACTACTACAACAATATGAACCTCAAGGTGGACACCGCCTCCAGGTGGGGCCGGTGTTACGCCAGAAACGGAGTGTTCGACCGAGTCACCGACGGGACCCGGCACGGGGGCAACCCCGAAAAGATGGCGCCGAATATTTTCGTATCCCGGATTGAGACGCACACCAGCAGTTCATTTGGCGAAGAGGTGGCTCTGCTGACCGAGTTCTTTGACAAGGATCATGCCTATTGGTCGGGAAGTCTGCACCTCGGAAGCCGTGCGATCCTCAGCTTTGGCAGCGGCTCGCGCAGCGCCGACCCGGTGGTGGTGGACCGCTTGCTGCGGTTGTTTGAAACGAAGAGCGTGGACGTCCGGTTTGACCCTCGGGACGCCAGCCAATACCTGCAGGATCTCACAAATCCGGACTACCTCGTCTCGGTGTATTGCGGACACGGGTGGGAGAACGGACTGGGTTTGGGCCTCGATTCACAGCAGTTGAGCCAGGTGAACGTGCAACCTTTGTTCGTGGACCTGGAATCCTGCTCCCCGCTGCGCACCATACGAGCCTCCGAGCGCCATCCCGACGGCGAGGACTTAACCGCTTTCATTGGCGGGGCTCATCTTTTCGGAGACCGAGGCAAAGGCCATTGCCTCGCGGTCAAAGGGGCCACCAAAACGTCCGGCGGCAACCAACACGAGGAGTTCTTCTACGCGTCTTTGAGCCGGGGAAGCCCGGTGGGGGTCGCCTTCGTCGACTGGGCGCGCGGCCGAATGCGCCAGGAGGGCAACCCCGCCGAGTGGTTCGATTGGTTTTATCCGCAGGCTCTCATTGGCGATCCCATGATCGTGATTGGCCCTGCACTTGGCACCGCAAGAGGCGGACAACCAAACGCCCGATCCATTCCGCGCCAGTGAATCAATCTCGGATGGAGATTCAGCTCCGGGTGCGTAGACCATTGTGATGTGTCGTGGGAAAGGACGGCAGAGCGTCAACGCGGCGCGCGGCCGGCCTCGCGCAACTCGCTTTGCGCCTCCGCGATATTGCGCTGCAGCGACGCCAGCACGGTGTGACCTCGGCTGGGCGGGATCCTGCGGACCAACCCCGTGACGAGATCCTCCGCTTCCTGCAACCTGACCAACACCTCGTCTTCGGGTTGCTCCTTTTCCCAACGGTCCATTTCCCCCGCCGTCTGCAACGTGCGCGTCAAGTCCGCGTCCTTCACTAATCCAGATGCCGCTCCGGCGAGCACCTCCGCGACCCAGGCGGCGCGCTCATGGTCAAGCTCCGCTGCCAGACGCCACAGGTTGACCAGGTGGTGCATGTTGTAGAGTGACCAGAGAAAACGCCGTAGTTGCACGCCACAGGCTGAATGGGGTTCGTCCCTGACGGCCAAGGCAATGCCACCGAGCGCCAGATCCACGCTCCTCTTCTCGGCTCGCTCCTCGGCCTGTTCCGCGTCGGTGCGGAAAGGGCGCATCTTGAGAATCTGCTCGACCATGACCGTGACCGTTTTCCGGTTCGCCTCGCCAAAGTCTGCTTTATACACACAATTACCCACGCCCGGGCTAGCGGCGAAGTGGCTTCCGTCCAACCGGATGCTGGCTTTGCCGTTGGAAAACGTGTTTTCCGAGCACTTGACGAACCCCTTGCCGGCCAACAGGTCGACAAACCACGGCTCACTGGCGAAGGTCCTCTGGTTCGTGTCTTGGGTGATTTCGGTCTCCATAATCCAATTATTGCATGTTTTGCTTTCCTTAAGCAAACAGCGCCACCCGGGAGGCCGAGGGGTTGGCTTTCCCACCAGTACTCTGCGGGTGAATCTGCGCAGCGCGCGTTTGCATGTATCGAAAGGATACGTTGGAAGTTCGTTCGGGTTTAACGAGTTCTCGGCAGGTAGAGGGGGAGTCCGTTCGAATTGCCGCCGGGTGTCGCTGCTTTTTCGGCCAACGCCCCCGAGAACGGCTCTTTGCGGGCGCTGGTGGTGGTGCAGGGCCTCCAGACCAGGAAAAGGAGACCCGTTGTCCGAAAAGGGCCTCGACCAGCGATTGTATTCATGAATGAAAAGACAATGGCACGTTTGTGGTCGGCACCTCGCATAGCATGCGGTCAATCTACGAAACCGAAAGGGATAGGCATTGCCGGGCGTTCTTTCGCCCGGAGTTTATTTCCCAACGACTGGGCAAGCCTGGAAGCTGGCAGGGTAGCGCTATCGACCGGCTGGGGCTGCGAAACCCCATACAGGCGGAGGACTTGGCGACGCTGCTTCAAGGCCGGACTCGGGAGGGGGAACGACTGGTTCGGGACCCCTTGTCAGAGACAAACCCCGTGACGGGTTGGCGGTTCAATTTAACCGCGGAAGCTCCCGTGAGCGTGCTGTGGGCGCTGGCTCCGCCGGTCGTCAGTGCGCGAATCAGGCTCGCCCACAACGAAGCCGTCCAAGCCGCCGTGACGGATTTCGAACGAACCCTCAACCGAAGGCCGTGGTACGCTACCTCCCAGGTCCCGGAGCGACAGCGGACGCTATTTGCCAAGTTCTCCAGCGGCGCATCCCGGCAGCAGACTCCGCGACTGGAAACGAGCCTGGTCCTCTGCAACTTCATTATCCAGCGCGGTAACGGCGGATTGAGCTCCTTCACGCAGGAAGAAGTGAACCGACGTGAACGGCGATTGCAGTCCGTGTATAAGCGGACGCTTGAGACAAGGGTGTCCTGGATTGTCGGGGGAAAGATCCATATCCCGAACGAACTTTGCCAGCGATTCCTCAGCCGCTCCGATGCCGGCCCGGCAAAAACGAACTCGATGGATGGATCGAGACCACTGCGCGGGCAGCAGCTCTTCGAAGCTTGGCAGGAGCAGGCGCGGGGCTGGGGTTGGGGACCAATGAAGGTGGCCGCGTTGCTGCGGGACGCCCAGGAGC